>Ga0207865_100030_pt1 | contig 179942 bp, 163 predicted proteins | sample HigsolmetaAR204D_FD_184836 | JGI IMG/M metagenome (GOLD analysis project Ga0207865, IMG submission 184836) | Ionic liquid and high solid enriched microbial communities from the Joint BioEnergy Institute, USA - AR20-4-D (SPAdes) (version 2) ... | reverse complement strand
GGCTTCGGCCGTGGCGGCGGCCTGCCCCGCCCCATCCACGGGCGTGGACGGGGACCCCTGCGGCGCGTGTGGCGCGGCGGCCGGGACGGAATAGGAGGCGACGGCTGCCACGGGGGGGGACTTGGCAGCCGGCGCCGGTTGGGCCGGAGCGGCGATTGGGGGGATCGCACCGGCCGCAACTGGGGAAACGGGGATGCCGGCAGGCAGTGCCTGCGGCCAGACATGGAGGCGCGCACCCGGCACGGCGGGGGCGCCGACCTCTTCGGCCACGGCGAACAGCTGCGCACGCAGCAACCGCGTGGCCGCATCCTTCTGGTCGACGGTGGCCGCCGGCAACGGCGCTTCCGCGGCCACGTCCGCCGCCGGCACGCCGGCCATGCCACCGGGGACGGCGGGCACCACCGGCTGGACCACGACGGGGGCGCCTTCCACGGCCTCCGCGGCAGTCGTCTCCCCGGCGGCTTCCGGCGCCGGCGCGGCCGCCTCCAGGCGCGCGCCGAAACCGCACCCGGACGCGGCCGGGGTGGCTTCGGCCGCGGCGGCGCCGGAACCGCTGCCGGGCGCTCCGCCGCACACCGGCGCCGCGCCGATGTTCAGCGGCGCGATCATCGCTTCACGTCCAGCGGCGTGTCGTGCCGCGCGTAGGCCAGCGCCCCGGTGCGGCGCCGGCGCAGGATGGCCATGTCCTCGGCCAGGCGGTGCAGCTGCTCCTCCAGCTCCGCCTGCGAGTCGCGCAGCACGCGCTGGGCCTGCTCGATGCGCTCGCGCAGCGGCGGGGACATCGGCAGCCGCGACGCCTCCTCCAGTGCCTGGCGCAGGAGCCGGTCGGCCTCGGCCACGCCGGCCCAGTCGCAGGCCGCCATCCGCGCGCGCACCAGCTCGGTGGCTTCGCGCAGCTGCAGGGCGATGCGGGCCCGGCTCATGCCGCGCGCGCCTCCAGCGTCCGCCAGGCCTGGCGCAGGGTGTCGGCCAGGCCGGCCACCTCGTCGACCATGCCGGTGTCCATGGCGATCCCGGCCTCGTTGAGGCGCAGGACCATGTACTCGTACAGCCGGGCCAGCTCGCGCACCGGCTCGCCGCCCAGGTCGAAGTCCAGCGAACTCGACAGGGCGGTCAGCAGGTCGATGCACTTGTTGATGCCGTGCCCCTTGGCCTCGTAGCGGCGCGCCTCGATGTGCGCGCGCACGCGCGCCAGCTCGTCCATGAGCCCGTCCATCAGCACCAGCACCAGCTGCACCGGCGAGGCGCTGGCGATCTGGGTGTTCAGCCCGACCGCCTGGTAGCTCCCGTATCCGAACTGGTCCATGGTCGTCTTACTTCTTGCCGGGATCGATCAGGAGGCTGTCGATCAGCGACAGCGTGTATTCCATCTGCCTGTTCAGCGCCTGCACCTGGGTGAACTGCGCCAGGTACCGCTGGTACAGCCGATCGTACTGTTCGCTGATCGCCTGCTCGCGCTTGCTCAACGCTTTTTGAATCGAGTCGACGCTCTCCTGGCGCTTCTTCAGCTGGCCATCGTGGCCCGACAGCCAGCTGTCCATGTACGCGCCGATGGCACCGGTCAGGCCGCCCTTGCCATCGCCCAGCACCGAGGCCAGCGCCTCCGGGTCGCGCTCCAGCGCCGCCAGCAGGCGCCCGGAATCCAGCTGCAGGTTGCCGGTGCGGTCGGCACTGATGCCCAGTGCCAGCAGGCTGGCGCCGCCGAACTGCTGGCGCAGCAGGTCGTCCAGGCGGCGCTGCAGGGCGATCACGCCGGCGTCGCCGGAGAACGCGCCGCCCGGGTCGCCGGCGGCGGCATCGCCGGCACGGGTCAGCGCGGCCAGCGCGTTGCGCAGCGCGTTGTAGGCATCCACGAAGGACCGGACCGAGGCGATGGTCGCCTCGTCGTCGCGGGTGACGACCAGGGTCACGTCGGCGTTGGCGGCGGTGAACTCCAGGGTCACGCCCTGGACGCCGGTGAAGCTGTTGCTGCCCTGCTCGATGCGGGTGCCGCCGGCCCCGCCGAGGAAGAACACGGCATTGCGCGCCTCGGCCAGCTCGGTGGCGCCGTCCAGCGCCGCGGCCAGGCCGGGGTCGCCGAGGGCGGTGGTGTCCAGGGTGATCCTGCCGTCGGCGCCGCCGACGTTGGAGGTGAACACCAGCTGCTGCTGGCCGTTGACCGTCAGGGTCGAGGCGCTGAGCTTGCCGCCGGCGGCCTGGTTGATCGCGCGCGCGATCTCCTGTGCCGACAGCTGGCCGTCGCCGTTGCCGTCGGCCGTGGCCAGGTCCACCTCGAGGCGGGTGCCGTCGGCCAGGGCGATGCCGAGCACGCCGGCGCCGGCTGCGGCGACCGGGGCCAGCGCGCCGCTGGCCAACTGGTGGTTGCTGGCCAGCTGTTGCACGAAGAAGGTGTAGCTGCCCGGGGCCGCGCCCGTGGCCACCGCGGCCTTCGCCAGCGCCGGATCGGACACCCGGGCCGCGTGGGCCACCATGCCGCCGCCCTTGGCGGTGAAACCGTCCAGGGCCTGGCGGAAGGTCTCCAGCGCCTTGCGCAGGTCGGCCAGGCCGGTCTGCGCCCGCCTGGCATTGGCCTTCTGCGCCGCCAGCAGGTCCTTGGCGCCCTGCGCGTACAGGTCGGCGTACGCCTGCGCCATGGCGTGCGGGTAGTTGGAATCGGAGATTTCCATGGATGCGTGCTCCGGACAGTCAGTACGCGGCGGAATAGCGGTTGGCGTGCACCCAGGACTGCAGCGCGAGCTGGTCCTGGCGTTTCTGGTCGGATCGGGCCAGCTCGCGCCCCAGCTCGGCCTGCTTGTCCTGCAGGGTGCGCTGGACGCGCTCGCGGCGCAGGGTCGCCTCCTGCAAAGCGCGGCGGCCGGCCTCCAGTTCCATTTCCTGGCTGGCCAGGGTGCGGCGCTGGGCGGCGATCATGTCCACCAGCGAGGCCTTGTAGTGGGCGCTGTTGCTGGCCATGACCGGGCAGCCGGCGCTCTGCCGGCCGACCTCCTCCAGCAACTGGCGCATGCGGTGCAGGCTGTGGCGCGAGCGCTCCACCAGCGCCTGCCGCCGCGCCTGCTCGGCCTCCAGCCGCTCGACCTCGCGCGCGCGCAGTTCGGCCAGGCGGCGCAGGCTGGCGACGGTGTGCTGCAGGTTCATGCCAGGATCTCCTCCAGCCCGGCCATCGCGTCCTCGATGGAGGAGGCCTCGTCCTTGCCCTGGCGCAGCCAGGCGACCAGGCGCGGGTTGAGCGCCACGGCGCGGTCGGTGGCCGGATCGGCGCCGGGAACGTAACCGCCCAGCGGGATCAGGTCGCGCACCTGGGCGTAGCGGGCCAGCAGGTCCTTCAGCTCGCGCACGCGCTCCAGGTGCGCCTCGTCCACCACCAGGTCCATGCAGCGGCTGACCGAGCGCAGCACGTCGATCGAGGGATAGTGGCCCTGCGCTGCGAGCTGGCGGGACAGCATGATGTGGCCGTCGAGGATGGCGCGGGCGGTGTCCACCACCGGGTCCTGCTCGTCGTCGCCTTCGGCCAGCACGGTGTAGATGGCGCTCATGCTGCCCTCGCCCTCGCCGTTGCCGGCGCTTTCCACCAGCTGCGGCAGCAGGCCGAACACCGAGGGCGGGTAGCCGCGCGTGGCCGGGGGCTCGCCCAGGGCCAGGGCGATCTCGCGCTGGGCCATGGCGTAACGGGTCAGCGAGTCCACCAGCAGCAGCACATGCTCGCCGGCGTCGCGGAAGTGCGCGGCGATGGCGTGGCACAGCTCGGTGGCCATCAGCCGCATCATCGGCGACTCGTCGGCCGGCGCGACCACCACCACCGCCTTGCGCAGGCCCTCCGGGCCCAGCGAGCGCTCGATGAACTCGCGCACCTCGCGGCCGCGCTCGCCGATCAGGCCGACCACCACCACCGAGGCGGTGGTCTGGCGGGTGATCATGCCCAGCAGCACGCTCTTGCCCACGCCACTGCCGGCGAACAGGCCCACGCGCTGGCCGCGGCCCAGGGTCAGGGCGCCGTTGATCGCGCGCACGCCCACGTCCAGCACGCCGCGCACAGGGCGCTTGCGCAACGGGTTCACCCGCGGCGGATGCAGGTCCAGCGGGGCGTTGCCGCCCAGCGGGCCGAGCCCGTCGATCGGCTCGCCCAGGCCGTCGATGACCCGGCCGCGCCAGGACGGGCCGATCATCAGCGGCTGCTCGTCCTGCTCGGCCAGCACGCGCGCACCGGCGACCAGGCCGGAGGGCTTGCGGAACGGCATCAGGAAGCAGGTCTGCTCGCGGAAGCCGACCACGCGCGCGGCCAGCCACTGGCCGGAAGTGGTCTCGATCCGCACCCGCTGCCCGGTCTCGAAGGCGTAGCCGGAGGCCTCCAGCAGCAGCCCGGACACCCCGACCAGGCGCCCGACCGGACGCGCGACCGGGACCTCGCCCAGGGTGATGGCGGGCAGCGTCATGCTCATGGCGCCGGCGCGGGGCTGGCCTCGCCCGCCTGGCTGACCAGCGTGCGCAGCTGCTCCAGGCACGCGGCCAGACGCTGGCCGCAGCCGGCGTCCAGCTCGCGCGCGCCGGCACGGATGCGGCACTCGCCCGGCGGCAGGCGCTCGTCCGGCACCAGCTGCCAGCGCTGCACCTGCTCGGGTGCGGCGGCGCCGATGCGACGGTATTCCTCGGGATTGAGCCGGACCTCGACCCCGGTGACCTCCACCGGCAGCCCGGCCAGGGCTTCCTCGACGAACTGCAGCAGCCGCTCCGGCCGTGCCTCCAGCTCGCCACGCACCACCTGGCGGGCCACCTGTTCCACCAGCGGCACCAGCTGCTGGCGCAGGCCCTGGCGGTGCTGTTCCTGCAGCTCGGACAGGCCGGCCATCAGCGCCTGCACCGGTTCGGACAGCGCCTTCAGGCCCTCGGCCACGAGAGTGCGGGCGCGCTCGGCCCCGGCCTGCTGGCCGGCGGCATAGCCTTCGGCGTGCCCCTGCGCATAGCCTTCCAGGCGCGCCTGCTCCAGCTGCTCGGGAGAAGGCTGCGCGGCCTGCTCTTCGAGCAGCGCCTGCATGCCTTCCGCGCCCGCCAGCGCGCGCACCCGCGCCAGCGGCGGGAAGCTGTAGCGGCGGTACGGCAGCGCCGGGCTCACTCGACCACCTCCTCGGCGAACAGCTGCAGCTGGATCTCGCCGGCCTCGGCCATGTCGCGCACCTGCTCCATGATCTCGCGGCGCGCCTGGTCGATCCGGCTCATCGGCATCGGGCCGGTGCGCCTGCACAGGTCCTCGAAGGCCTGCACCTGGCGGCGCGGCAGCTGCCGCACCAGCGCCTCCCGCAGCGACGGATCGGTGCCCTTGAGGGCCACCGCCCAGCGCTCGAACGGTACCGCGCCGACGATCGCGGCCAGGGTCTCGTCGCTCTGGTAGGCCAGCAGGTCGATCGAGTACACGCGGTCCTCGATCTGCGCGGTGGCGTCGGGATCGTGCTCGCGCAGCACCTCGATCAGCTCGGCACGGTTGACCGGCAGGCGGTTGATGATCTCCGCAGCCTGGCGCGGGCCCTCCACGGCCGCGCCCTGGTTGCCCAGGTTCTCCAGGCAGGAATCCACCACGGCCTCCAGGTCCTTCAGCAGCTCGTGGTCGATCTCCTTCAGCCGGGCGATCTGCAGCATCACCCGCTGGCGCTGCGCCTCCGGCAGCGCGGCGATCACCTGGCTGGCCTGCTCGGGCTTGATCAGGGCCAGGAAGATGGCCTGCATGCGCACGTGCTCGCGCGCCAGCCGGTCGGCCAGCCACTGCGGCTGCGCCCATTGCAGGCGTGCCATCTTCGGCCCGATCACGTCGCCGTAGATGGCGTTGAGCACGCTGTTGGCCACCGCGCTGCCCAGCGCCAGGTCCAGCGAGCGCTGCAGGTAGCTGCGCGAGGCGCCGTGCACGCCGCTCTGCTCGCGGTAGGCGTCGAAGAACATCTGCAGGGTCTCCTGCACGGCGTCCACCTTGATGCCGTTGATGCCCGACATCACCCGGGTCACCTCCAGCAGCTCCTCGCGTGACAGGCAGCGCATCACCGCCGCGGCCGCCTCCTCGCCCATGCTCAACAGGGTGATGGCGGCGCGCTCCAGCGGGCTGATCTCCGGGCGCCTGGCCGGGACCAGTTCGGATCCGGCCGGCGGCGCCGTCTCGGCGGGGTTATCCATGCTTGCGAATCCAGGGCTTGATCACTTCGGCCACCCGTTCCGGTGCCTGGGTCGCCAGCACGCGCAGGTGCTCGATCAGCACGTCCGCGTCCGAGCCGACCGGCGGCAGCTTCGGCTCCGGCGGTGCCAGCTCCTGCGCCGGCACCGGTTCGGCGACCAGGGTCCCGCCGCCCGGACCGCCGACCAGCGCCGGCTGGGCGGCCGGCGGCTGCGGCGCGAACTGGCGCAGGATCGCCAGCAGCGGCCGCACCACGAGGAAGAAGGCCAGCAGCGCCAGCAGCGTGTAGCCGGCCCACGGCATGGCCACGACCAGGGTCTCCGGGTCGCGCCACCACGGCGGGCCCAGCCGTTCGGCAGCGGGACGGAAGTCCATGGCCGAGACCACCAGCGCGTCCTGGCGGCCGGCGTCGATGCCGATGCCGCTGCGCAGCACGCCCTCGATGCCGGCGATCTGCTCCGGCGTCCAGCCGGTGCCGGCCGGCGCGGCGGCGTTGTTGAGCACCACCGCCACGCTCAGGCGCTTGAGCCGCACCGGGCTGCGGCGGATCTGCACCACGTTGCGGTCGTAGACGTACTGGCGGGTGATCGCGTTCTTCTGCGAGCGCGGCCCCTCCTGGCCCTCGCCGCCGGCGGTGCCGACCACCGGCACCGGGCGGTTGGACAGCGAGCCGGGCACGCCCAGCGGCATGACGCCGGTGTCGTTCTCCTCGCGGGTGGCCTCCTGGGTCACGCGCGGGGCCTCGCCGAACTGCTCGTGGGTCTCCTCGATGCGGTCCTGGTCCACCTCCACCGCCACCGAGGCGCGGAAGTTGCCCTCGCCCAGGGTGGGACCGAGCAGGTCGTGGATGTTGCGCAGGGTCTCCTCGCGCACGCGGGTGGCCAGCTCGCCGTTGTCGCCGCCGTGCGGGCTGGCCGGATCCACGCCCGCCGACAGGTAGTTGCCGGCCTGGTCCACCACCGACACGCGCGCCGGGTCGAGGTTGGCCACGCTGCCGGAGACCAGGGCGATGATCGCGGCCACCTGCTCGCGGTTGAGGCGGCGGCCCGGCTTGAGGTTGAGCACCACCGAGGCCGAGCTCTTGTCGCCGTCGCTGAGGATGAAGGAGGAGGACTTGGCCAGGGACAGGTGCACGCGCGCCGACTGCACCGGCTCCAGAGTCGTGATGCTCTGCACCAGCTCGCCTTCCAGGCCGCGGCGGAAGCGCACGTCCTGGACGAACTGGCTCACGCCCAGCGGGTCCTTCTGGTCCACCACCTCCAGGCCGTCGGGCAGGCGCGCGACCACGCCCTTGGCGGCCAGCAGCATGCGCACCTGGCCCAGCCGCGAATCCGGCACCAGCACCTGGCCGCTGTCCGGATGCAGCCGGTACGGGATGCCCTCGGCGTCGAGCACCGCCATCACGTCGGCGGCGGCGACGTTCTCCTGGGCGCCGAACAGCGGCCGGTAGCGCGAGTCGGCGTGGCGCAGGTACATCATCGCCAGCGCGGTCAGCGCCAGCGCCAGCAGCACCAAGGGCAGCAGGCGCGCCAGGCCGGCGGAGGACGGCAGGGGCAGCGCGGCGGGACGCCAGCGCTCCAGCATGGGCTTGAGGCGTTCGATCACGGCGCGGGCGCCCGGTCAGACGTTCGTCTTCATGAGGTCGTCGAACGCCGCCATGACCTTGTTGCGCACCTGGATCAGCATCGAGAACGACAGGCTGGCCTCCTGGCTGGCGAGCATGGCCCCGACGATGTCGTCGCTGGCACCGGTCTCGACCGCCTCGGCCTGGCGCGCGGCCTCGTGCTGGGCCGCGTCCACCCGCAGCAGGGCCTGCCGGAACATGTCGCCGAAGCCGCCGGCGCCGTCCGGGGCCGGCGCCGGCGGCAGCTCGCCCGGCTGCAACGTCGCCAGCGTCGCCAGGGGCGGCAGGGAAGGCAGGTTCGTCAGTGCATCCATGGGCAGGACGGACTCTTCTTCGGATCGGGCGGCATTGTGTCCAGCCGCCCCCGGCGCCGCGCCGATTCTGAAAGGAATCTCTACGTGCCCCGCGGCGGCCGCACGGAGGCGCCCGCCCCGCCCGCGACCCGCGCGGGCCCGCCCCCTGCATCGGCGCCCGCCGCCGGTGGCACAATGCGCGCACCGCCACGCGCCCGGGTGGTGAAACTGGCAGACACAGGGGACTTAAAATCCCCCGGCCGCGAGGCCATGCGGGTTCGAGCCCCGCCCCGGGCACCAGCCGGCGCGCCGCTGCGCGCCGTTGCTAGAATCCGCACGCCCGCCCGTGCCGGGCATCCACGTGGAGCACCATGCGCGCCAGGATCGAGGATGTCGCCGCCGCCGCGGGCGTGTCGATGAAAACCGTCTCGCGTGTGTTCAACCGCGAGCCGAACGTACGCGAGGAAACCCGCCTCAAGGTCGAGGAGGCGGCGCGCCGCCTCCGCTACCGGCCCAACCCGTCCGCACGCAGCCTGGCCGGGCGCCGCTCGTACCTGATCTCGCTGCTGTACGACAACCCCTCCTCCAACTACGTGATGGAGATCATCGAGGGCGTGCTGGCGGCCTGCGAGCAGGCCCACTACGGCCTGACCCTGCGCCCGGTGGATTTCGGCCGGCGGGGCCACGTCGAGGCGGTGGAATCGCTGGTCATGCAGTACCGGCCCGACGGCCTGGTGCTGACCCCGCCGCTGACCGACGACGCCCCGCTGCTGCGCCGCCTGCGCGAGCTGGGCGTGCGCTACGCCACCATCTCGGCCAAGCGCGACAGCAGCGGCATCGGCGTGACCCTGGACGAACGCGCCGCGGTGGCGGACATGATGGCCCACGTCATCGCCCTGGGGCACCGCCGCATCGGCCACATCACCGGCCACCGCAGCCACGGGGGCCGCGCCTGGCGCCTGGCCGGCTACCTGGACGGGCTGCGCCGCGCCGGGATCGAGCCGGACCCGGAGCTGGTGGTCGAGGGCGAGTTCTCGTTCGAATCCGGCATCGCCGGCGCGCGCCGGCTGCTGGACCTGGACGATCCGCCCACCGCGATCTTCGGCGCCAACGACGACACCGCCTGCGGCGTGCTGTACGAGGCCGCCGCCCGCGGCCTGCGCGTGCCCGAGCAGCTGTCGGTGTTCGGTTTCGACGACACGCCGATGTCGCGCCGGGTGTGGCCGAGCCTGAGCACGGTGCGCCAGCCCAGCCGCGAGATGGGCCGCATCGCCGCCCAGCAGCTGATCGCCGCCATCAGCGGCGGCAGCGCGCAGGTCGTGCGCGTGCCCTACCAGCTGCAGATCCGCCATTCCACCGCCCCCGCACCGCCGCGCTGAGCCTGGCGCGGAAACGGCAAAGGGCCCGCCGGAGCGGGCCCTTTCCGCGTCTGCCGCGGCGGTCGCCGGGCAAAACAGAACCCCGTCGCCGGGGTTCTGTCGTGGCCCCGCCGATGCCGGCGGGCCGGGAAACTGGAGCGGGAAACGAGGCTCGAACTCGCGACCTCAACCTTGGCAAGGTTGCGCTCTACCAACTGAGCTATTCCCGCTTGGGGTGTCCATTGTAGCGGTTCTTCCCGCGCTTTGCAGCAGCTCCGCCACCCTGTCCCGCGGCCCCTGGGGACAGCGGCGCCCACGCCGGACACCGCGTGGGCGCGCAATTATGCCGGCACCCGTGGCGCTTGTGAATACGTGCCCGCCCCACGGCCGCGGCAGTGGCAGCGGCCGCTGTTGACCCGATCGGGACACTGGCGTAAACCGGCGCCAACGATCCTCGCCGCCGTGCCGGCGATGGTGCCGGCACACAGCCTGCCGCAGGGAGGCCGCCATGGCCCGTTCCGCCCGTTTCGCCACCGTGCTCGTGGCCGCGCTGCTGCCGGCCGTGGCCGGGGGCGCCGAACCACCGCAACCGGATCCGCCGGGCGCGGTCGCACCGGGCCTGCCCGAACCGGCCCCGCCGCCGGTCTGGATCCGCGGCCCGTTCTCGGTGCAGGGACCGGTCCCGCCCGAAGGCCCCCAGGGGGGTGCCTGCCTTGTCGGCCAGCCGGCCCACGGCGCCGAGCCGTGCACGGCCGCCGCCGACTGCACCAGGCCGCCGATCGGCGGCAGCTACGCGTACTGTGCGCCGGACGATGCAGTGGCCGGGGACCATCCGGGCACGTGCTGGTACCGCCCCGGCCCCGCGCCGGGCGACGGGTACTGCCTGCGTGGCGTCCGGCCCGGCACCCGGACCCTGTACACGCCCACGGTCAACGCGACGGCCTTCTGGAGCCCCGCCCGCTGGCGCGTGGTCACCTGCGAGAACCTGGCCCCACCCTTCGCGGACGCCGACGGCGAAACCCGGCCCGCCTGTGCCAACGGCCTGTCGGTGGAGGGGCAGCACAAGCGCACGCGCTACGGCACGCCGGCGCGGTTCCCGTGAGGCAGCGCCAGCGCATGAAAAAAGCCCCTGCCTCGCGGCAGGGGCTTTCCGGTTTTGGAGGCCTGGGTCGGAATTGAACCGGCGTACGCGGATTTGCAGTCCGCTGCATAACCACTCTGCCACCAGGCCGTCGGTTCCGTACCCCCGGCAGTCTAGCGCCTTGGGGCCCGACAAAACAAAACCCCGTCGCCGGGGTCTTGTTCCGGTTCCCGTCTGGCGCCTTCACGCCACCGGGAACACGAGGAAATTGGAGCGGGAAACGAGGCTCGAACTCGCGACCTCAACCTTGGCAAGGTTGCGCTCTACCAACTGAGCTATTCCCGCTTGGGAGATGCGTATTCTAAGGGTCTTCACGTGCCTGTCAACACCCGCGGCTCACTCCTTCCCCGCCTTGCGCGCGCCGGCCGTGCGCGATGCGGCGGCGGCCTCGTCGGCGCGCAGCGCCGGCCAGGCCGCGTACAGGTACTGGCCGCCGGACCACAGGGTCAGCAGCGCGGCGATGGCCAGCAGCCAGTCGCCGACGTGGAAGACGAACTCGCCCAGCCAGATGCCGGTGGGCGCGCGGTTGGGGCTGACCGAATACAGCAGGCAGGACAGCGCGACCATCTGCGCGGTGGTCTTGATCTTGCCGATCATGGCCACCTTCACCGTGGCGCGCTGGCCGATCTCGGCCATCCATTCGCGCAGCGCCGAGACCGCGATCTCGCGGCCGACGATCACCGCCGCCCAGAACGCCATCCACGGCGTGGGATGGCCCTGCACGATCAGGAACAGGGCCACGGCGACCATCATCTTGTCGGCCACCGGGTCCAAGAAGGCACCGAAGGCCGAGTGCTGCTGGTAGCGGCGCGCCCACCAGCCATCCAGCCAGTCGGTCACCGCGGCCAGGATGAACACGCCGGCGGCGGCGAAGTTGGTCCAGCGGTACGGCAGGTAGAAGACCAGCACCAGCACCGGGATCATCACGATCCGGGCCAGGGTCAGCCAAGTGGGAAAGGTCAACTTCATCGGTCTTGCGGGTCCGTCGGCCCGGGGGGTGGCTCGAGCCCATGCAGGTTAGCGTAGATGCGCGCCGCGAGGGCGGCGTTGATGCCCTCCACCCGCGCGATCTCCTCCTCGCCGGCGGCCTTCAGGCCGGCCAGGCCGCCGAAATGGCGCAGCAGCGCGGCGCGGCGGCGCGGGCCGATGCCAGGGATGTCCTCCAGCCGGCTGCTGGTGCGCGCCTTCTGCCGCTTGGCGCGGTGGCCGGTGATGGCGAAACGGTGCGCCTCGTCGCGCACCTGCTGGATGAACTGCAGCGCCGGGGAGGCCGCGCCCGGGTGCAGCTCGCGGCCGTCGGGCAGGACCAGGGTCTCGTCGCCGGGGCGGCGCTGCTCGCCCTTGGACACGCCCACCAGCAGCACCCCCTCCACGCCCAGGTCGGCCAGGGCCTCGCGGGCCTGGGCCAGCTGGCCCGCGCCGCCGTCGATCAGCAGCACGTCCGGCAGCACCGCGTTGGCACCCTCGGCGCCGGCCTCCAGGGCGCGCCGGAAGCGGCGCTCGATCGCCTGGCGCATGGCCGCGTAGTCGTCGCCGGGCTGGATCCCGGTGATGTTGTAGCGCCGGTACTGGTTGCGTACCGGGCCAGCGGCGTCGAACACCACGCACGAAGCCACCGTGGCCTCGCCCAGGGTGTGGCTGATGTCGAAGCACTCGATCCGTGCCGGCGGCTCGGCCAGGCCCAGCAGCTCGCGCAGCGCCTCCACCCGCGCCTGCTGCGCGCTGCGGCTGGCCAGCTCGGTGGCCAGGGCCATCTGCGCGTTGCGCCGTGCCAGGTCCAGGTAGCCGGCACGCTCGCCCCGCACGCTGGTCTTCAGCGCCACCTTGCGCCCGGCGGCCTCCGACAGGGCCATCTCGATCATGGCCGCATCCGGGATCGGCTGGTCGAGGATGATCTCCGGCGGCGGCACCTGCTCGGCGTAGTACTGCGAGACGAATGCGGCCAGCACCTCGCCGGCGCTGTCCTCGCCGTTGGTGCGCGGGAAGAAGGCGCGCGTGCCCAGGTTGCGCCCGTCGCGGAAGGCCAGCAGCAGCACACAGGCGTGGCTGCCCTCCATGGCGCAGGCGATCGCGTCCAGGTTGGCGGCGTGGCCGTCCACGTACTGGCGCGCCTGCATGCCGCGCAGGCTGGCCAGCAGGTCGCGCAGGCGAGCGGCCTCCTCGAACTCCAGGCGTTGCGCCGCCGCCTCCATCGCCGCGGCCAGCTCCTGGCCCAGCTCGTCGCTGCGCCCGTCCAGGAACATCGCCGCGCGGCGCACCGCCTCGGCGTACTCCTCCTGCGGCACCAGGCCCACGCACGGGCCGCTGCAGCGGCCGATCTGGTACTGCAGGCACGGCCGGCTGCGGTTGCGGAACACGCTGTCCTCGCAGCTGCGCAGGCGGAACAGCTTGTGCATCAGGTTGAGCGTCTCGCGCACCGCGCCGGCACTCGGGTACGGGCCGAAATAGCGCCCGGGCACCGAGCGTGGGCCGCGGTGGAAGGCCAGGCGCGGCCAGGTCTCCTGGGTGAGCAGCACGTACGGATAGCTCTTGTCGTCGCGCAGCATCACGTTGTAGCGCGGCGACAGCGACTTGATCAGCTGGTTCTCCAGCAGCAGCGCCTCGGCCTCGGTGCGGGTGACCGTGACCTCCATGCGCGCCACCTGCGCCAGCATGGCCAGGGTGCGCGGCGACTTGGGCGTGTTGTTGAAGTAGCTGGCCACGCGGCGCTTGAGCGCCCCGGCCTTGCCCACGTACAGCAGGCTGCCGTCGGCCGCGTACATGCGGTACACGCCCGGCGCGGTGCTCAGCCCGGCGGCGAACGCCTTGCCGTCGAATTGTGGTGCCGCCGCGGCCATCATTCGCCGACCGGCACGTCGCCCAGTTCCCCGCTGGCGATGTCGTAACGGAGGATGCCGTGGGCATCGGCCTCGGCGATCCACACCGCGCCGCCGGCCACGGCCAGGCCGGCCGGGCCGTGCAGGCGCCGCGGCAGCTCCACGGTGGCCAGCTCGCCGCCGCCCAGACGCAGCGTACGCAGGGTGCCGTTGCCGCTGTCGGCGATCCACAGCAGCGGCGCATCGGCGCTCATGGCGATGCCCAGTGGATGCTGCAGGCGCGCGGTGCCGCGCGGCCCGTCGGCGTCGCCGAACTCCCACGGCCCCTGCCCCACCAGGGTCTGGACGACTTCGGTGCGCAACTGCACCGAGCGCACCGCCGAGGACAGCGCGTCGCACACGTAGAGCATGTGCTGGACCGCGGCCAGCGCGGTGGGCTGGGCGAACGCGGCCAGGCGCACGTTGCCGTCGCGCAGGCCCAGCTCGCCGGTGCCGGCGCGCAGGTGCAGCTCGTTGCGGCCCAGGTCGTAGCCCCAGATGCGGTGGTCGCCGCCGCAGGCGATGTACAGCTGGTTGCCGGCCACGGCCAGGCCCAGCGGATGGTGCAGCGGGCAGCCGGTGGCGGCGGCCACCTGTCCCTCCACCGGGTCGCCGGCGCGGCCGTTGCCGCACAGGGTGTCCACCTGGCCGGTGCGCAGGGCGATGCGGCGCACGGCGTGGTTGCCGGTGTCGGCCACGTAGAGGAACTCGCGCTCCAGCGCCAGGCCCTGCGGCCGGTTGAACGCGCTCAGGTCGGCGGTGCCGTCGATCAGGTCGGCCGTGCCCAGGCCGAACTGGCGCAGGACGCGGCCGGCGTGGTTGCACTCGAGGATGCGGTGGTGGCCGGTGTCGGCCACGTACAGGCGGTCGGCGCTGGCCGCCACCGCCGAGGGGAAGCTCAGCGGCAGCTGCGGCTCCGGCATGAGCTCCGGCGCCAGCTGCAGGTCCTCCTCCAGCGGCGGCGGCAGGCCCTCGCACAGGGCCAGCAGGGCGCGATCCAGGTCGCCGCCCAGGCCGACGATGCGCTCGCGCGCGCGGCCCTCGGCGTCCACCAGCATCAGGGTCGGCCAGGCGGTGATGCCGTAGCGCTGCCAGGCCGCCCAGTCGGCGTCCAGCAGCACCGGGAAGCGCACGCCCTGGCGGCGCAGCAGCTTGATGGCACGCTGCGGCTGGCGCTCGCTGTCGAAGCGCGGCACCTGCACCACCAGGACCTGAACCCGCCCCGGATTGCGGTACAGCCACTGCGCCAGTTCGTCCAGGCGCTGCACGCACCAGGCCGAGGCGGCGTTGACGAAGGCCAGCACCACGGGCCGGCCGCGCAGGTCGTGCAGCGAGCCCTGCGGGGCGTTCAGCCAGGCCAGGCCGGCGGGAAGCTCCTGGATCGGGACGGCGCTCATGCCCCGATTATGCCGGACGCCAGCGTCCGCGCCAGACGCTCCACGGCCGCCCGTGCGGCCGCATCGACCATCCGCCAAACTTCCTCGAACTGGTCCTCGCCGCCGTAGTACGGATCCGGCACCTGCCCGCCCGGCGCCACCCCGGCCCAGTCCAGCAGCAGGGCCACCCGGTCGCGGGCCGCCGGTGGGGCCAGGCGCAGCACGTCGCGCAGGTTGGAGGCGTCGGCGCACAGCAGCCAGTCGAAGTCGTGGAAGTCGCGCGGACGGATCTGGCGGGCGCGCAGGCCGGAGATGTCCACGCCGTGGCGGCGGGCGCAGGCGATGGCACGGCGGTCGGGCGGCTCGCCGGCATGCCAGCCGCCGGTGCCGGCCGAGTCCACCTCCACGCGCCCGGCCAGCGGCGAGGCGGCGATGCGCGCGCGCAGCGCACCCTCGGCCAGCGGCGAGCGGCAGATGTTGCCCAGGCACACCACCAGCAGCCGGGTCATGCCGCGCCCTCCGCACGCAGGCGCGCCTCGGCCTTCTCCAGGTCCTCGGGCGTGTCCACGCCCGGCGGGAACGGCTCCGGGGCCAGGGCCACGGCGATGCGGTGGCCGGCCTCGAGCACGCGCAGCTGCTCCAGCGACTCGATCCGCTCCAGGGTGCCCGGCGGCATCGCCGCGAAGGCGCGCAGGAACCCGGCGCGGTAGGCGTAGATGCCGATGTGGCGCAGCCAGTGCCCGCCCGGCGGCAGGACGGTGCGGTCGCGGGCGAAGGCGTCGCGCGGCCAGGGCAGCGGCGCGCGGCTGAAGTACAGGGCGTCGCCATTGGCCGCGCGCACCAGCTTGACCGTGTTGGGATCGAACAGCATGGCCGCGTCGGCCACCGGCTCGGCCAGGGTGGCCATGGGCGCGCCGCTCCCGGCCAGGGTCCGGGCCACCTGGCGGATACCGCTGGCCGGGGCGAAGGGTTCGTCGCCCTGCAGGTTCACCACCAGGGTGTCGTCATCCCAGCCGGCGATGGTCGAACACTCGGCCAGGCGGTCGGTGCCGGAAGCGTGGTCCGGCGAGGTCATGGCCACGCGCACGCCGGCCACGCCCTGCACCGCCGCGGCCACGCGCCCGTCGTCGGTGGCCAGCCACACCTCGCGCGCGCCCGCGGCCAGGGCGCGCCGGGCCACGTGCAGGACCAGCGGCTGTCCGCCCAGTGGCCGCAGCGGCTTGCCCGGCAGGCGGCTGGCGGCATAGCGCGCCGGGATGGCGACGACGAAATCCGGTTGCGACATGCGTGTTCTCCAGGTGACGGGCCATTGTAGGGACGCCGCCGGCGGCCACGGCGCGCCGGCCTGCCGCTTCTGCCGGCGCGGCGCGCCTACGGGTGCTTCGGCGCCGGTCCCAGGCGCGCCAGCAGGGCCACCCAGAACGCGGCCGGCAATTCGGCCTCCACCGGCACGGTGTAGCAGCGCGCGTCGGCGAAGGCGGCGCACTTGACCGCGTCCTTCTCGGTCATCAGCACCGGCAGGTCGTTGCCGAAGTCCAGGTCCTCCGGGCGGTAGGCATGGTGGTCCGGGAAAGCGTGCGGCACCACCGCCACGCCGTGCGCGCGCAGCGCGTCGAAGAAGCGCTGCGGGTGGCCGATGCCGGCCACCGCGTGCACGCGCCGGCCGGCGAAGGACGAAAGCGGCAGCGGCCGCCCGCCGGCCAGCGGCAGGGCCTGGCTGGACAGCAGGCGCATGGGCCACTCGCCGAAGCCGGTGCCCTCGCCCGTGCCGTGGCCGAGGTTGACCACGCGGAAGTCGCAGCAGCGGCCGCGCTCGACCGGCTCGCGCAGCGGGCCGGCCGGGATCATGCGGCCGTTGCCGTAGCGGCGCACGCCGTCCACCACCTCGATCTCCAGGTCGCGCGCCAGCCGATAGTGCTGCAGGCCGTCGTCGCAGACCACGATGTCGCAGCCGGCCCCGGCCAGGGCGCGCGCGGCGGCCACGCGGTCGCGGTCCACGCGCACCGGCACCGCGGTGCGGCGGGCGATCAGCACCGGCTCGTCACCACCCTCCTGCGGCGGCGTGTCCGGCAGCACCCAGCGCGGACGCCGGTCGCCGCGGCCGTAGCCGCGGCTGGCCACGCCGGGCCGCCAGCCGGCGCGCTTGAGCCGTTCGACCAGGGCGATGGCCAGCGGCGTCTTGCCGGCGCCGCCGGCGGCGAGATTGCCCACCACCACCACCGGCACGTCCACCTCCCGGCTGCGCAGCCAGCCGGAGCGGTACATCCACCGGCGCAGGTCCACCGCGGCGGCATACAGCGGCGCCAGCGCGCGCGCCGGCAGCGGCGGCCGGGCATCGCCGTACCACCAGACCGGCGTGTCGGGAGCTCCCTGGCTCATGGCAGTCCTCGGCTATCCGGAGTTGCGCTCGCGGAACTGCAGGCTGTGCAGGTGCGCGTACAGGCCACCGGCGGCCAGCAGCTCGGCGTGGGTACCCTGCTCGACCAGGCGGCCCTGGTCCAACACCAGCACCTGGTCGGCGTGTTCGATGGTGGACAGGCGGTGGGCGATCACCAGCGTGGTGCGCTCGGGCATGAGCCGCTGCAGCGCGTCCTGCACCAGCCGCTCGGACTCGTTGTCCAGCGCCGCGGTGGCCTCGTCCAGGATCAGGATCGGCGCGTCGCGCAGGATCGCGCGGGCGATGGCCAAGCGCTGGCGCTGGCCGCCGGACAGCAGCGCGCCGTTCTCGCCGATCACCGTGTCCAGGCCCTGCGGCATGCGCTCGATGAACTCCCAGGCGTTGGCCGCCTCGGCCGCGGCGCGGATGGCCCCGCGGTCGGCCTCCGTGCCGTAGGCGATGTTGGCCGCCACGGTGTCGTCGAACAGCATCACCTTCTGCCCGACCAGTGCGATCTGCCGGCGCAGGTCGGCCATGCGGTACTCGCTCAGCGGCACCCCGTCCAGGGTGATGCGGCCGGAGGTCGGCTCGTAGAAGCGCGGCACCAGCCGCACCAGGCTGGTCTTGCCCGAGCCGGAGCGGCCGACGATGGCCGTCACCGTGCCCGGGCGGGCCACGAAGCTGATGTCCTGCAGGGCATGGCCCGGCTGGTCGCGGTAGCGCAGGCTGACATGCTCGAAGGCCAGTTCGCCGCGTGCGCGCGCCAGCGGACGGGTGCCGGTGTCGGCCTCCTCCTCGCTGTCGAGGATGGCGAACAGGCGCTCGGCCGCCGCCACGCCGCGCGAGATCGCGGTCTGCACGCTGGTCACGCGCCGCAGCGAGGGGATGATGGCCATCATCGCCGTCATCAGCATGACGAACTGGCCGGCGTCCAGGCGGCCCTGCAGGGCCTCGCGCGCGGCCACCCACACGATCGCCGCCAGCGCCAGCGCCGCCAGCAGCTGGACCATGGCCGAGGCGCCGGCGCGGGTGCTCTCCACCTTCATGTTCAGGCCGAGGATGCGGTTGGCCAGGCTGGCGTAGCGGTCGGTCTCCAGGCTCTGCGCGCCGTGGATCTTCACGTCCTGCTGCGCGGCCAGCGACTGCTCGGCGCTGGCCGCCATGCGGCCCATGCCGTCCTGGATGCCGCCGCTGATGCGGCGGTAGCGCTTGCCCACGTACCAGACGATCACGCCGATCAGCGGGGTGATCAGCAGCATGGCCAGGGTCACCTTGACGCTGGCCCAGACCATCAGGCCCAGCAGGTAGGCGATGGTCAGGCTGTCGGTGACCAGGGTCTTCAGCGCCTCGGCACTGGCCTGGGTCACCTGCTCGGTGTCGAAGTTCAGGCGGCTGACCATCACCGGCGTGGACTCGGCGTCGAAGTGCGCCGACGGCAGGCGCAGGTACTTGGCCAGCACCTGCTCGCGCAGGTCGCGCACCACGCTGCGGCCGGTGCGGGCCATGCCGTAGTCGGTGACGAAGGTGGCCAGGCTGCGCAGCACGAACAGGCCGACGATGGCCAGCGGCAGGAACACCGCGTCCTCGGCGGTGGGCTGGACGAAGTTGTTGGTCAGCGGCTCCATCAGCCGCACGAAGCTGGCGCCGGCGATGGCCTCCACCGACATGCCGACCAGGGCCGCGCCCAGGAACGGCCAGTACCTGCGGGTGTAGCCGAGCAGGCGGCGGTAGATCGGCCAGACCGGTTGCCGGGGGGTACGACTCAAGGCTGCGGCTCCGGGGCGGTGGCGATGGCGATGCGGCGGAAGCCCAGCTGGGCCAGCGCGTCCTGGACGGTGACCACCGCCTGGTACGGGGTGCGCGCGTCGGCGCGCAGCAGCACCGGCAGCTCGCGGTCGCCGCCGGCAGCCTCGGCGATGGCCTGCTTGACCGCCTCCACATCGGTGCGCAGCACCTCGCGGTCGCCGACGAAGTAGCGCCCGTCGGCGTTGACCAGGATGTTGAGGGTCTGCGGCGGGGCCGGCTGCTGCGGCGAGGCGGTGGGCAGCTGCAGCTGCAGGGTCGAGCGCACGTCGAAGGTGGTGGTGATCACGAAGAAGATGATCAGCACCAGCACCACGTCGATCAGTGGCACCAGGTCGATCGCCGGCTCGTCGTAGGCGCGCTGGTCGCGGATGCGCATGGCCGCCTCAGGAACGTGTGGTCGCCGCCGGGCGCGCGGGCGCGGGCCGGGCCGCCGGCACCGCCCCCGGGGCCGCCGCCCGGGCATCCAGCGCGTCCAGCAGCGCGGTGGCCTGCGCCTCCATCTCGATGACGTAGCCGGCGATGCGGCTGCGGAAGAAGCGGTGGAACACCAGCGAGGGCACGGCCACGATCATGCCCGTGGCGGTGCACACCAGCGCCTTGCCGATGCCGCCGGCCAGCTGGTTCACGTCGCCCAGGCCGTGGTCGAGGATGCCCAGGAACATCTGGATCATGCCGATCACCGTGCCCAGCAGGCCCAGCAGCGGGCCGGCCGAGGCGATGGTGCCCAGCGCGCTCAGGTAGCGCTCCATGCGGAACACCAGGTGGCGGCCGGTGTCCTCCAGGCGCTCGCGGATCACCTCGCGCGGACGGTGGCGCACGTCCAGCGCCGCGGCCAGCAGCTCACCCAGCGGCGAGTTGCGCCGCAGCGACTCGATGTGGGCCGGGTCCAGCGGGCCACGCGCGGCCCAGTTGCGCACCTCCTCGCCCAGGCGCGGGGGCATCACCTCCGCGCGGCGCAGGGTCCACAACCGTTCCAGGATGATCGCCAGCGCCGCCACGCCCAGCAGCAGCAGGGGCACCATCGGCCATCCACCCGCCTTGACCAGTTCCCACACGTGTCTCACCTCCGGCCGCGCGGCCGCATTGCAGGGATGCGTAAGGATGAAGGCAAGGCCGTTCCGGCGCCACCCCGGGGCGCCGGAATGCGGCCGCACGCACGTTCCGCGCGTGCGCCGCGGCGTGGCCGCGCGCCCGGCGGCGCGTCACGGCGGCAGCGGCGCCGGCCGGTCCCACAGGCGCGGGCGCCACTGGCGGCGTTCGCGCACCGCCAGGCCCTCCCCGTCCAGCCACACCCGGATGGCGCCGGAGCCGGGCGTGGCCAGCACCTCGGCGCCGTGGTGGCGCCAGCGCCGCACCACGTCCGCGTGCGGATGGCCGAAACGGTTGCCGTGGCCGGCCGCCACCAGCGCCAGCCGCGCGCCGGTGGCGGCGACGAAGCCCGGCGAGGACGAGCCGCGGCTGCCGTGGTGCGGCACGACCACCACGTCCGCGCGCAGCAGGGCCGCCTCCCGCAGCAGGCGCTGCTCCACCACCTCGCCCACGTCGCCGGCCAGCAGCACCGTGCCGTGGCGCGTGTGTATGCGCAGCACGCAGGAGGCCTCGTTGCGCAGGTACGGGAAGTGCCGTGGCGGATGCAGGAAGCGGAACCCGACCCCGTCCCAGGTCCAGGCCGTGCCGGCCAGGCAGGGCGCATCCGCCGCCACCGGCGCGCCGGCCGGCGCCAGCAGCCGGGCCACCGGCAGCGCCTGCCGCACTGCCGGCCAGCCGCCGGCATGGTCCTGGTCGCCATGGCTGGCCACGCCCAGGTCCAGGCGCGCCACGCCCAGCGCCCGCAGCGCCGGCACCACCACCCGCTCGCCGGCATCCCAGCCGTCGCGCACCGCCGGACCGGCGTCGTACAGCAGGGCATGGCCGGCGGTGCGCACCAGCACCGCCAGTCCCTGCCCCACGTCGAACACATGCAGCTCCACCCCGCCCGGCCCGGGCAGCTCGCGCGGCGGACACAGCAGCGGCAGCCACAGCAGCGCCGCCAGCGGCCGGCCCGGCACCCCGCGCGGCAGCAGCAGCCAGAACGCGCCCAGCACGGCCAGCGGCAGCGCCCAGGCACGCGCCTCCGGCAGCCAGGCCAGGGCCAGGGGGCTGTCCGCCATCCACGTGAACAGGCGCCAGCTCGGATCGAAGCACCAGGCCGCCAGCCGCCAGGCCCATTCGCCGGCGCCCGCGCGCAGCGCCTCCAGGCCGGTGCCGAGCAGGGCCAGCGGCACCACCACCAGGCTCCACCACGGGATCGCCAGCAGGTTGGCCAGCGGCCCGGCCAGCGAGGCCTGCAGGAACAGCACCGCGCCCAGCGGCAGCAGGCCCAGGGTGGCCACGCCCTGCGCGGCGAGGAAATCGCGCAGCCAGTGGCGGTGCCCGCCGCCGGGCAGGCACCACACCAGCCAGGCCACGCCGGCGAAGCTGAGCCAGAACCCGGCCTGCAGCACCGCCAGCGGGTCGGCCAGCAGGATCGCCAGCAGCGCCAGCGCCAACGCCTGCCAGGCGCCGACCGGCCGCCGCAGCGAGCGCGCCAGCGCCGCGGCGGCGATCATCAGCACCGTGCGCACGGTCGGCAGGGCGAACCCGGCCACCGCGGCGTAGCCGGCCGCGCCGAGCACCGCCGCCAGCGCCGCCGCCTGCGGCCGCGGCAGGTGCCGGCCCAGCCCGGGCAGCAGCCACCACAGCGCCATCGCCAGCCAGGCGGCGAAGCCGGCGACCAGGCCCACGTGGAAGCCGGAGATCGCGATCAGGTGAGTGAGCCCGGCCGCGCGCAGCGCCGCCCAGTCGGCATCGTCCAGTCCGCGCGTGTCGCCCAGCGCCAGTGCCCGCACGAAGCGCGCCGACGGCGAGGCCACCGCCCGGTCGATGCGTCCGGCCAGGCGTCCGCGCCAGGCGTCGATCCCGGCCGGCGGCGCCAGCTGCCGCGCCAGCGCCGGCGCGCGCACGTAGCCGGTGGCGGCGATGCGCTGGGCCAGCGCGTGGCGCCCGGTGTCGAACCCGCCCGGATTGGCCAGCCCACGCGGGGTGCGAAGGCGCGCCTGGAAGCTCCAGCGCGCGCCCGGCCGCAGGGCCAGGCGCGCCCCGGGCTCCCGGGCACCGAAATCGTCGTACCAGGCCAGCTGCAGCAGGCGCCCGCGCAGCGGCTCCGGCGCGTCGCGGTCCACCCGCAGCAGGAAGCGGGTGCGGCGCGCTTCGTGCTCCGGCAGCCCCACCACCCGGCCGCGCACCTGCACCTCCTGCCCGTCCCGCGGCGGCGGCCACTGCGCCTGCAGCGCCCAGCCGGCGTGCAGCGCCGCCCAGCCGAAGCCGGCCAGCAGCGCACCCAGCGGCCGCCAGCGTCCGGGCCGGGCCCACAGGAGCAGGCCCGCTGCCAGCGCGGACCAGCGCAGCGGCGCCGGCGCCAGCGCCGGCAGGAACAGGCACGCCACCACCCCGCCCAGCAGCGCGGCGGCGCAGGCCAGGCCGAACGCGGGCCAGGGACCGGCCCGACCGCCACCTGGACCGTGCGGAACGTTCGCGGATCGGCGCATGCGCCCATGCTGGCGGTCTGCGCGGCGCGGGCCATCGGCGCGGTCGGCGCCCGCCTGTAGGAAGGTTCCGCCTGCGCGGCGGCCGGCTCACCCGCCCAGCGACGAGGGGGCCAGCTCGTGCAGGCGGCCTTCGTGCAGCTCCAGCACCCGGTCCAGGCGCCGCGCCAGGCGGCGGTCGTGGGTGACCAGGACCAGGCTGGTGCGCTGGGCGCGGTTGAGCTCCAGCATCAGCTCGAACACGTGCGCGGCGGTGCGCTCGTCGAGGTTGCCGGTGGGCTCGTCGCCCAGGACGCAGGCCGGGCGGTTGACCAGGGCGCGCGCCACCGCGGCGCGCTGGCGCTCGCCGCCGGACAGCTCGCCGGGCTTGTGCGCCAGGCGGTGGCCCAGGCCGACCGCCTCCAGCAGCGCGGTGGCGCGCCGCGCGGCCTCCTCCACCGCGCCGCCGGAGAGCAGCACCGGCATCATCACGTTCTCCAGCGCGGTGAACTCCGGCAGCAGGTGGTGGAACTGGTAGACGAAGCCCAGCGCGCGGTTGCGCAGCCGGCCGCGTTCGGCGTCCGACAGCGCCGACATCTTCTGCCCGGCCACGTACACCTCGCCCTCGGTGGGCACGTCCAGGCCGCCGAGCAGGTGCAGCAGCGTGCTCTTGCCCGCGCCGGAGGCGCCGACGATGGCCACGGTCTCGCCCGCGGCCACGCGCAGGTCCAGGCCGTGGAACACGTCCGTGCGCAGCTTGCCCTCGGCGTAGGTCTTGCCCAGGCCCTCGGCGCGGATCGCCTCCTCCACCATCGCGTGCTCCCTACTCATAGCGCAGCGCCTCCGCCGGCTGCGTGCGCGCCGCGCGCCAGGCCGGGTACAGCGTGGCCAGGAAGCTCATCGCCAGCGCCACGACCAGGGTGGTGACCACGTCGCCGGTCTGCATGTCGGTCGGCAGGCCGGTGATGTAGTACACGTCCTCCGGCAGCAGGGTCACGTCGAACAGCGCCTCGATGGCGTCGAGGATGCGCTCCAAGTTGCGGGTCAGCGTCACCCCGCCGATGAAGCCGAGCACGGTGCCGATCACGCCGATCAGCGTGCCCTGGACCATGAACACCTGCATCACGCCCGCCGGGGTCAGGCCCAGGGTGCGCAGGATGGCGATGTCGGCCTGCTTGTCGGTCACCAGCATCACCTGCGAGTTCACCAGGGTGAAGGCGCCCATCAGGATGATCAGCGACAGCAGGATGCCCATCACCGTCTTTTCCATGCGCAGGGACTGGTAGAGGTTGGCGTTCTCGCGGGTCCAGTCGCTGACCCGGTAGAAGCCCGGCAGGCGCAGGGCCAGCTCGTGCGCCACGGTGGCTGCCTCGTTCATGTCGTGCAGCTTCAGGCGCACGCCGGTGGCGCCGTCCACGCGCAGCACGCGCTGCAGGTCGGCCATGTGCGCCACCGCCAGGCCGCGGTCGATCTCGTTGTAGCCGGCCTCGAACACGCCGCTGACGGTGAAGCGCTTGATCCGCGGCACCGCGCCCATCGGCGAACCCTGGAACTCGGGCAGCATCACCAGCACGGTGTCGCCCACGTCCACGCCCAGCCACAGGGCCAGCTCCTGGCCCAGCAGCATGTTGAACGAGCCCTCCTCCAGCGAGTCGGCCGAGCCGCGCTTCATCTTCCGCGCCAGCACCGAGACCTGGTCCTCCAGCTCCGGCACCACACCGCGCACCAGCGCCGGCTGCCGGCGCAGGCCGGACAGCAGCGCCTCGGTCTCCACGTAGGGCGCGGCGCCTGCCACGCGCGGGTCGCGTGCCGCCGTCTCCAGCGCCAGCGGCCAGTCGCGCATGGGCTCGCCGTCGGCCACCACGGTGGCGTGGGCGGCGAACTGCAGCAGGCGGTCGCGGATCTCCTTCTGGAAGCCGCTCATCACCGCCATGGTCGTGATCAGCACGGTCACGCCCAGGGCGATGCCGATGATCGAGGCCAGCGAGATGAAGGAAATGAAGCCGTTGCGGCGCTTGGCACGCAGGTAGCGCAGGCCGATGGCCGCGGGGACGGGTTTGAACATGCGTCGCGCAGATCCCTTGCCGGCGCGTCCGGCAACCGCGCTATGGTGCCACCGCCGCCCCGCCGCGCGAAGCGGCGCGCGCCAGCGCGGCCAGCCGCAGTTCACGCCGCGCCGGCGGCGGCAGCGTGTCCGGCCACCAGGCCAGGCGCAGGATCCGGCCGTCCTGGCCGTGCAGGCGGAGGAAGGCCAGCGGCCCGCGCCAGGCCACGGCCCAGTCGCGCAGCGGCCGACCGTCCAGCTCGCCGCCGTCCGCGTGCAGCACCAGCCGCCGCACCGGCGCGCGCGCGTACCGCCACGCGACCGCGGCGCCCCAGGCCAGCGCCACCAGGGCCAGCGGCCAGGCCCACGGCCGCGGCAGGCCGGAGCCGAGCACCGCCAGCGGCGCCAGCACGGTCAACGCCAGCAGGCCCGCGTGCAGCAGGCGCGAGGGCCGCCACTCACGTCGGAAGCGCGCGGATGCGCGCGATGAGCGCGTCGAGCTCGGCATCCGGACAGGCCTCGTAGCCCATGAACCAGCGCCAGAGCCTATCGTCCTCGCAATCGAGCAGGCGTAGGAAAACCCTGCGCTCCTCCTCGGAAGCCGTCGGGTGGCCGTGCACCAGCCAGCGCTCGCACAGCTGGTCCAGCTCGCGCATGCCGCGCCGGCAACGCCAGCGCAGCCGGCGCAGTTCGGCCTCGTCCTCGGGAACGGATGCGTTGGGGATGTTCTCGCTCATCGCACTGCCACCTGCACGGGGCGGCCATTCTGCCGCCCCGCGCGCCGCACGGACAGCCCCGCCGGCCCGGCGGCGGCTTCAGCCCGCCGCCGCGTCGCGCCGCTTCATCCAGCCGTGGACCAGCAGCGCCACCAGCGTGGAGACCGCGCCGGACAGCAGGTACAGGCCGACGAAGCCCAGGCCGAAGCTGGCGCACAGGCCCAGTGCCACCAGTGGCGCGAAGGCCGCGCCGATCAGCCAGGCCAGGTCCGAGGTCAGCGCCGCACCGGTGTAGCGGTAGCGGGAGCCGAAGTTGCGGGTCAGCGCGCCGGAGGCCTGGCCGTAGGACAGGCCCAGCAGCAGGAAGCCGACCAGGATGTACACGTTCTTGGCCAGCGCGTCGCCGCCCAGCAGGGCCGGCGCGAAGCCGCTGAACACGGCGATGGCCAGCGCCAGCGCGCCCAGGGTCGGCACCCGGCCGAAGCGGTCGGCGATCACACCGGAGGCCAGCACGCCGGCGATGGCCAGGAAGCCGCCGCCGACCTGCACCACCAGGAAGTCCGCGATCGGCTGGTCGGAGTACAGCAGGATCCAGGAGATCGGGAAGATGGTGACGATGTGGAACATGGCGTAGCTGGCCAGCGCCGCGAACGCGCCGATGACCACGTGCACGCCCTTCTCCCGCAGCAGCTCGGCCACCGGCACCGGCTCCAGCTGCTGCCGCCCCATCTCCTGCTCGTACTCGTGGGTCACCACCAGGCGCAGGCGGGCGAACAGCGCCACCACGTTGATGGCCATGGCGGCGAAGAACGGATAGCGCCAGCCCCAGGCGTAGAAGTCCGCGTCCGACAGGCTGGAGTAGAGGTAGGCGAACAGCGCCGCGGCCACGATGAAGCCGACCGGCGCGCCCAGCTGGCCCAGCATGGCGTACCAGCCGCGCCGGTGCTTGGGCGTGTTGAGCGCCAGCAGCGACGGCAGGCCGTCCCAGGAGCCGCCCAGGGCCACGCCCTGCAGGGTGCGGAACAGTGCCAGCAGCGCCACCGCGGCCATGCCCAGGCGGGCGTGGCCCGGCAGGAAGGCGATGCCGGCGGTGGCCGTGCCCAGCAGGAACAGGGCGCAGGTCAGCTTGGTGCCCCGTCCCCAGCGGCGCTGGATCCACATGGACAGCACCGTACCCAGCGGCCGGGCCACGAAGGCCAGGGCGAAGATCGCGAACGAGTACAGGGTGGCCTGCAGCGGCTCGGCGAACGGGAAGAACACCCGCGGGAACACCAGCGCCGAAGCGATGCCGTAGACGAAGAAGTCGAAGTACTCCGAGGCCCGGCCGATGACCACGCCCACGGCGATCTCGCCCGGGGCTACCTCGGAATGGGGCCGGTCGTCCCGGCCGTGGATGGTGACGGTGGAGCTGGTCGCGGTGATCGAGGACATCGTCTTCACTACAATGTTGAGTGGGATGGTCCTGGCCGGACTGCTGGCCGCGCCGGGATCTGGTCCCGGCGCTTACAGCCTCGCACCAATCGCGCGCGCATGCCAGAGGCGACGCTGGGACAAAACGTCCAATCGCGCGCGGACGCGTTTCGCGGTAAAGTTTCGCGCGCAGATTCCTGCCTTCCCCACAACCATGCCCCCACTACGCTTCCTGAGTCGCCTGCCCATGGCGGCCGGACTGGCTTTGCCCTTGGCCGGCTGCAACCCGATCCTGCTCAACGCCCCGGGCGATGTGGCCCGCCAGCAGGGTGACCTGATCATCATCAGCACGTTCCTGATGCTGATCATCATCGTGCCGGTCATCGCGCTGACGCTGTTCTTCGCCTGGCGCTACCGGGCCAGCAACACCAGGGCCACCTACAAGCCGGACTGGGACCACTCGACCCGGCTGGAGCTGGTCATCTGGGCCGCGCCCCTGATGATCATCATCGCCCTGGGCTCGATCACCTGGATCACCACCCACACCCTGGACCCGTACCGGCCGCTGGAGCGCATCGCCCCCGGCAAGCCGGTCCCCGAGGGCGTGGAGCCGCTGGAGGTCGAGGTGGTCTCGCTCGACTGGAAGTGGCTGTTCATCTATCCGGAGCAGAACATCGCCACGGTCAACGAGCTGGCCGCGCCGGTCGACCGGCCGATCCGCTTCAAGCTGACCTCCTCCACGGTGATGAACGCGTTCTACGTCCCGGCCCTGGCCGGCATGATCTACACCATGCCGGGCATGCAGACGGAGCTGAACGCGGTCATCAGCACCCCGGGCGAGTACGAGGGCTTCTCCTCGAACTACAGCGGCGCCGGCTTCTCCGGCATGCGTTTCCGCTTCCACGCCCTGGACGAGGCCGGCTTCGACGCCTGGGTGGATCAGGTCCGCGGCAGCGGCCAGGTCCTGGGCCGCGACGGCTACCTGGAGCTGGAGAAGCCCTCCGAGCGCGAGCCGGTGCGCCACTACGCCAGCGTCGAGGCGGGCCTGTACGATGCCATCCTCAACCGCTGCGTGGACCCGCGCCGGATGTGCCTGCACGAGATGATGGCCATCGACGCCGGCAAGGGTCCGGGCCGCACCCGCATGGAGGGCCTGGAGGCCCGCCAGCGCGGCGACCTGCGCGGCCGCCCGTACGTGCAGTCGGCCATGTGCGCCGCCGGCGATCCGCCCACCGCCGGCCTGGCCGGCCAGCTTTCCCGTTCCGCTCCCTAATGGCCGGCGCCGCCCCGGGCGGCGCCCACCGGAAGACGTGAAACCATGACCCCCGAACACGCTACCCAAGCGGTCCAGACGCACCCTGTCCTCGGGCGCCTGGGCTGGGATGCACTCCCCCTCCACGAGCCCATCGTCGTCGCCACCTTCATCGGCGTGATGATCGGCGGCATCGCGCTGCTGGCGCTGATCACGCGCTACAAGCTGTGGGGCACCCTGTGGCGCGACTGGTTCACCAGCATCGACCACAAGAAGATCGGCATCATGTACATGGTGCTGGGCCTGGTGATGCTGCTGCGCGGCTTCGCCGATGCCATCATGATGCGCCTGCAGCAGGCCATCGCCTTCGGCGACAACCTCGGCTACCTGCCACCGCACCACTACGATCAGATCTTCACCGCGCACGGTGTGATCATGATCTTCTTCGTGGCCATGCCGCTGGTCACGGGTCTGATGAACTACCTGGTGCCGCTGCAGATCGGCGCCCGCGACGTCGCCTTCCCGTTCCTGAACAACTTCAGCTTCTGGATGACGGCCTCCGGTGCTGCGCTGGTGATGGTCTCGCTGTTCGTCGGCGAGTTCGCCAAGACCGGCTGGCTGGCCTACCCGCCGCTGTCGGGCATCGACTACAGCCCCGACGTCGGCATGGACTACTACATCTGGGCGCTGCAGATCGCCGGCGTCGGCACCCTGTTGTCGGGCGTCAACCTGATCGTGACCATCGTCAAGATGCGCGCGCCGGGCATGACCCTGATGAAGATGCCGGTGTTCACCTGGACCGCGCTGTGCACCAACGTGCTGATCGTGGTCAGCTTCCCGGTGCTGACCGCCGTCCTGGCGCTGCTGACCCTGGACCGTTACGTGGGGACCAACTTCTTCACGAACGACCTGGGCGGCAACCCCATGATGTACGTGAACCTGATCTGGATCTGGGGCCACCCCGAGGTCTACATCCTGATCCTGCCGATCTTCGGCGTGTTCTCGGAAATCGTGCCCGCCTTCACCGGCAAGCGCCTGTTCGGCTACACCTCGATGGTGTACGCCACGGTGGTGATCACCCTGCTCTCGTACCTGGTGTGGCTGCACCACTTCTTCACCATGGGCGCGGGCGCCACCGTGAACTCGTTCTTCGGCATCACGACGATGATCATCTCGATCCCGACGGGTGCGAAGATCTTCAACTGGCTGTTCACCATGTACCGCGGCCGCATCCGCTACGAGGTGCCGATGCTGTGGGTGGTCGGCTTCATGGTCACCTTCGTCGTCGGCGGCATGAGCGGCGTGCTGCTGGCCGTGCCCCCGGCCGACTTCGTGCTGCACAACAGCCTGTTCCTGATCGCGCACTTCCACAACGTGATCATCGGCGGCGTGGTGTTCGGCCTGTTCGCCGGCATGACCTTCTGGTTCCCCAAGGCCTTCGGCTACAAGCTGGATCCGTTCTGGGGCAAGATGTCGTTCTGGTTCTGGCTGGCCGGCTACTGGTTCGCCTTCACCCCGCTCTACGTGCTGGGCCTGATGGGCGTGACCCGCCGCATGAGCCACTTCACCGACCCGTCGTTGCAGATCTGGTTCCAGATCGCCGCCTTCGGCGCCTTCCTGATCGCCATCGGCATCGCCTCGTTCCTGATCTGCCTGTACGTCAGCTACCGCAAGCGCGACCAGCTGCGCGACACCACCGGCGACCCGTGGAACGCCCGCAGCCTGGAGTGGTCCACCTCCTCGCCGCCGCCGGAGTACAACTTCGCCTTCACCCCGGTCGTGTACGACAACGACGCCTGGTGGGACATGAAGCAGCGCGGCTACCAGCGCCCGACCTCCGGCTTCATGCCGATCCACATGCCGAAGAACACCGCGGCGGGCGTGGTCCTGGCCGGCCTGAGCACGGTGTGCGGCTTCGCCCTGGTCTGGCACATGTGGTGGCTGGCGATCGGCTCTTTCGCCGCCATCGTGATCGCCGCGATCGTGCACTCCTTCAACTACAAGCGTGACTACTACATCCCGGCCGAGACCGTGGCCGCGACCGAGGAAGCACGCACCCGACTGCTGAACGCCAATGTCTGACGCCATCGCAACCGCCGCCAACGCGGCGCCCGGCCAGCCGCCGCAGTTCTTCGACCTGTCCGGCCGGCACCATCCGCAGAACGGGACCCTGCTCGGGTTCTGGCTGTACCTGATGAGCGACTGCCTGATCTTCGCCTGCCTGTTCGCCGTCTACGGCGTGCTGGGCCGCAGCTACGCCGCCGGCCCCACCGGCGCGGAGCTGTTCGACCTGCCGCTGGTGGCGGTGAACACGGCGATGCTGCTGCTGTCGTCCATCACCTACGGCTTCGCCATGCTGTCCATGCAGGCCCGCCGTCCGGCGGGCGTGCTGGCCTGGCTGGCCATCACCGGCCTGTTCGGCCTGGGCTTCCTGGGCCTGGAGCTGTACGAGTTCGCCCACCTGGTCCACCAGGGCGCGGGCCCGCAGCGCAGCGCCTTCCTGTCCTCGTTCTTCGCCCTGGTGGGCACCCATGGCCTGCACGTGGCCTTCGGCGTCATCTGGCTGGTGGTGCTGATGGTGCAGGTGCAGCGCTACGGCCTGCACGAGGCCAACCGCCGCCGCCTGATGTGCCTGTCCATGTTCTGGCACTTCCTGGACGTCGTCTGGATCGGCGTCTTCACCTTCGTCTACCTGATGGGAACGCTGTGATGAGCCTGCCCACCGATCCCCACGCCACCCACCACCCGCCCCACGACGGGCACGGCGACCACGGCCACGACGAGGGCCCCCACGGCACCCTGCGCGACTACGTCATCGGCTTCGTCCTGTCGGTGATCCTCACCGCCATCCCGTTCTGGCTGGTGATGGGCAAGGTCATCGAGGACCCGGGGCTGACCGCCCTGGTCATCCTCGGCATCGGCGCCGTGCAGATCGTGGTGCACATGGTGTACTTCCTGCACATGAACGCCCGCTCCGAGGGCGGCTGGAACCTGCTGGCGTTGATCTTCACCACGGTGCTGGTGGTGATCGTGCTGGCCGGTTCGCTGTGGGTCATGTACCACATGAACACCAACATGATGCCCACCATGACGCCGCACGAGGCGCGCAACCTGCCATGACCGGCACGGCGGCCGCCGGCAAGGACGCACGCGCCCCCCGCGGGCCGCTGGCGCTCGTGCTGCTGGCCGCCGCCTTCCTTTCCGGCTTCCTGCTGTTCCTGGCGCTGGGCATCTGGCAGTTGCAGCGCATGGCTTGGAAGCACGACCTGATCGCGCGGGTCGAGGCGCGGATCCACGCCGCGCCCGCGCCCGCCCCCGACGCCGCCGCCTGGGCGGCGTCCTCCCCCCGCGACCACGAATACCGCCGCGTCACCGTCCGCGGCACCTGGCTGCCCGTGCCCGACGTACGGGTGATGGCGGTCACCGAGGCCGGCTCCGGCTTCTGGCTGCTGCGGCCGCTGCGCCGCGCCGACGGCAGCGTGGTCCTGGTCAACCTCGGCCTGGTGCCCGAGTCCTGGACCGCCCCGCCCGCCGGAGGCCGGGCCGAAGTCACCGGCCTGCTGCGCCTGTCCGAGCCGGGTGGCGGCTTCCTGCGCCGCAACGACCCGGCCGGCGGCCGCTGGTACTCCCGCGACGTGGAGGCCATCGCCTCGGCGTTGGGCCTGGAGGACGTGGCGCCCTGGTTCCTCGACGCCGACCGGGAAAGCGCGGCGCGGGTGGCCGGCGGCGCGCCCTGGCCCCGCGGCGGGCTGACGGTGGTACGGTTCCGAGACAACCACCTGGGCTACGCGCTGACCTGGTTCGCGCTGGCCCTGCTGGTGGCCGGCGGCGCGTGGCGCTTCGCCCTCGAGGAGCGTCGGATCCGCCGCCGCCATTCCGTCCGGAGGGAGGACAGCGATGCCGCGGACCGAGCCGCCCCGCCCCGACGCTGATCCGGCGCCCATGCCGCAGCGGCCGCCGGCCGCGTCCCCCCAGCCCGCCGCCCCCGCCCGCAGCCCCGAACCCGGTGGCGCGCGCTACATGCTGCAGCTGGTGCAGCTGCGCTGGATCGCCGCGATCGGCCAGGTCGCGGCCATCGCCTACGCCCGCTTCGTCCTGGACATCGGCCTGCCGCTGGCGCCCATGCTGGCGGTGGTGGCCGGGCTGGCCCTGTTCAACCTGGCCTCGCAACTGTACTGGCGCCGCCGCCAGGACCCCGGCGGCCCGGCGCTGCTGGCGGCGCTGCTGGTGGACGTGGCCGCCCTCACCCTGCAGCTGTACCTGGGCGGCGGGCTCGGCAACCCGTTCGTGTTCCTCTACCTGCTGCAGGTCGCGCTGGGCGCGGTGCTGCTGCGCACGGGCGCGGCCTGGGCGGTGACCGCGGCGGCGGCCGGCGGCGTGCTGGCCCTGGTGCTGTTCCCCGGCCCGGTGACCATCACCGCCCACCCCGAGCACGGGGTGGCCGACCCCTACATCCAGGGCGCCCTGGTCTGCTTCCTGCTCAGCGCCGTGCTCACCTGCATGTTCCTCACCCGCATCGGCCGCATCCTGCGTGACCGCGACGCACGCCTGGCGGCGCTGCGCCAGCAGGCCGCCGAGGAGGAGCACATCGTGCGCATGGGCCTGCTGGCCTCCGGCGCGGCGCACGAGCTGGGCACGCCGCTGGCCACGTTGTCGGTCATCCTGGGCGACTGGCGGCGCATGCCCGAAGTGGCCGCCAACCCCGAGCTGCGCGCCGACCTGGACGAGATGCAGGCCCAGCTGCAGCGCTGCAAGGGCATCGTCAGCGGCATCCTGCTGTCGGCCGGCGACGCCCGCGGCGAGGCGCCGCAGGCCACCACCCTGTCCGCCTTCCTCGACGGGCTGGTGGCGGAATGGCGCCAGACCCGTCCGGTCAGGCATCTGGACTACCACCGCGAGCTCGGCCCGGAGCTGGCGATCGTCTCCGACTCCGGGCTCAAGCAGATGATCGGCAACATCCTGGACAACGCCCTGGAGGCCTCGCCGGACTGGGTCGGCCTGGAGGTGGTGCGACGGCCCGGCGAAGCGGCGGACGATCCCGGCCACCTGCGCTTGGCCGTGCGCGACGCCGGCCCGGGCTTCGCCGAGGAGACCCTGGCGCGCTTCGGCAAGCCCTACAACTCGACCAAGGGCCGCCCCGGTGGCGGCCTCGGCCTGTTCCTTTCGGTCAACGTCGCCCGCAGCCTCGGCGGCAGCATCCGCGCGGCCAACCTGGAGCGCGGCGCCGAGGTGGTGCTGGAACTTCCCCTGTCCTCGCTGGCCCTGCAGGAGGACGCACCTGGAGTCGGACCATGACTGAGCCCCCCACCCCCCGCCGGCTGCTGGTCGTCGAGGACGACGCGGCCTTCGCCCGCACCCTGATCCGTTCGTTCGAGCGCCGCGGCTACGAGGTGCGCCACGCCACCTCCCAGGCCGGCGTCGAGGAGGTGCTGGCCGGCGGCTTCGCCCCCGGCTATGCCGTGGTGGACCTGAAGCTGGCCCACGGCAGCTCCGGCCTGGCCTGCGTGCAGGCCCTGCACCGGCACGACCCGAAGATGCTGATCGTGGTGCTCACCGGCTACGCCTCGATCGCCACCGCGGTGGAGGCGATCAAGCTGGGCGCCTGCCACTACCTGGCCAAGCCGTCCAACACCGACGACATCGAGGCCGCCTTCGGCCGCGCCGAGGGCAAGGTGGACGTCACCCTCGGCGAGCGCCCGACCTCGATCAAGACCCTGGAGTGGGAGCGCATCCACGAGGTGCTGGCCGAGACCGGCTTCAACGTGTCCGAGGCCGCGCGCCGGCTGGGCATGCACCGGCGCACCCTGGCGCGCAAGCTGGGCAAGCGCCAGGTCAAGTAGCCCGCCGCGGCGCGCCGCGCCCGGCAAAAGGAAAAGGCCCGGGTTTCCCCGGGCCTTGCGCGTTTCCGGCGGGCCGGCCGCTCACGCGCGGCGGGCCATCATCAGCTTCTTGATCTCGGCGATGGCCAGCGCCGGATTCAGGCCCTTCGGGCAGGTCCGGGCGCAGTTCATGATGGTGTGGCAGCGGTACAGCTTGAACGGGTCCTCCAGGTCGTCCAGGCGCGCACCGGTGTCCTCGTCGCGCGAGTCCACGATCCAGCGGTAGGCCTGCAGCAGGATCGCCGGGCCCAGGTAGCGCTCGCCGTTCCACCAGTAGCTCGGGCAGCTGGTCGAGCAGCAGGCGCACAGGATGCACTCGTACAGGCCGTCGAGCTTCTTGCGGTCCTCCGGCGACTGCAGCCGCTCGCGGTCCGGCGGCGGCGGGGTCTGGGTGCGGATCCAGGGCTTGATCGAGGCGTACTGCGCGTAGAAGTGGGTCAGGTCCGGGACCAGATCCTTCACCACCGGCATGTGCGGCAGCGGATAGATCGCGATGACGTCCTTGCGGCAGTCGGCGATGGCCTTGGTGCAGGCCAGCGTGTTGGTGCCGTCGATGTTCATCGCGCACGAACCGCAGATGCCCTCGCGGCAGGAGCGGCGGAAGGTCAGGGTCGAGTCGATCTCGTTCTTGATCTTCAGCAGCGCGTCCAGAACCATCGGGCCGCACTTGTCGAGGTCGATCTCGTAGGTGTCGGTTCGGGGGTTGGCGCCGTCGTCCGGGTTCCAGCGGTACACCTTGAAGGTGCGCACACGCTTGGCACCGGCCGGCGCCGGGTGGTGCTTGCCCGGGGTGATGCGGGAATTCTTCGGGAGTGCGAACTCTGCCATTGGTCTGTCTCTCGCCCTGGCTCAGTACACGCGCGGCTTGGGCGGCACCACATCCACATCCTTGGTCAGGGTGTACATGTGCACCGGACGGTAGTCGAAGCTGCAGCGGCCCTTCTCGTCGACGGTCACCAGCGTGTGCTTCAGCCAGTTCTGGTCGTCGCGCTCGGGGTAGTCCTCGCGGGCGTGGGCGCCGCGGCTCTCCGTGCGCTGCTCGGCCGAGTTGATGGTGGCCACCGCGTTGAGCAGCAGGTTGTACAGCTCGTAGGTCTCGATCAGGTCCGAGTTCCAGACCAGCGAACGGTCGGACACGCGGACGTCCTCGAAGCTGGCGAAGATGTCGGCCATCTTCTGGCAGCCCTCGCGCAGCGACTCGGCGGTGCGGAACACGGCCGCGTCAGCCTGCATGGTGCGCTGCATGCGCTCGCGGATGACCGCGGTCGGGGTGCCGCCGTTGGCGTTGCGCAGCCTGTCCAGCAGGGCCAGGGCCTTGTCGCAGGCCGAGGCCGGCAGGCGCTTGTGCGGGGCGCCCGGGCGGATGGTCTCGGCGCAGCGGTTGGCCACCGCGCGGCCGAACACCACCAGGTCCAGCAGCGAGTTGGAGCCCAGGCGGTTGGCGCCGTGCACCGACACGCAGGCGGCCTCACCCACCGCGTACAGGCCCGGCACGACCACGTCCGGATCGTCGCCGACCTTGCGCACCACCTCGCCGTGGTAGTTGGTCGGGATGCCGCCCATGTTGTAGTGCACGGTCGGGATGACCGGGATCGGCTCCTTGGTCACGTCGACGCCGGCGAAGATGCGGGCGCTCTCGGCGATGCCCGGCAGCTTCTCGTGGATGACCTCCGGACCCAGGTGGGTCAGATCGAGCAGGATGTGGTCCTTGTGCTCGCCCACGCCGCGGCCCTCGCGGATCTCCAGGGTCATCGCGCGGCTGACCACGTCGCGGCTGGCCAGGTCCTTGTAGTGCGGGGCGTAGCGCTCCATGAAGCGCTCGCCGTTGCAGTTGCGCAGGATGCCACCCTCGCCGCGCACGCCCTCGGTGATCAGGCAGCCGGCGCCGTAGATGCCGGTCGGATGGAACTGCACGAACTCCATATCCTGCATCGGCAGGCCGGCGCGCATCACCAGGCCGCCGCCGTCGCCGGTGCAGGTGTGGGCGGAGGTGGCGCTGAAGTAGGCGCGGCCGTAGCCGCCGGTGGCCAGCACCACGCCGTGGGCACGGAACAGGTGCAGGGTGCCCTCGGCCATGTCCAGGGCCAGCACGCCGCGGCACACGCCCTCCTCGTCGAACACGAGGTCGAGCGCGAAGTACTCGATCATGAAGCGGGCGTTGTGCGCCAGCGACTGCTGGTACAGCGTGTGCAGGATGGCATGGCCCGTGCGGTCGGCCGCGGCGCAGGTGCGCTGCGCCGGCGGGCCCTCGCCGAAGCGGGTGGTCATGCCGCCGAACGGACGCTGGTAGATCTTGCCGTCCTCGGTGCGGGAGAACGGCACGCCGTAGTGCTCCAGCTCGATGATGGCCGGGATGGCCTCGCGGCACATGTACTCGATGGCGTCCTGGTCGCCCAGCCAGTCCGAGCCCTTGATGGTGTCGTAGAAGTGGTAGCGCCAGTCGTCCTCGCCCATGTTGCCCAGCGCGGCGGAGATGCCGCCCTGCGCGGCCACGGTGTGCGAGCGCGTCGGGAAGACCTTGGTCAGGCACACCGTCTGCAGGCCCTTCTGGGCCAGGCCGAAGGTGGCGCGCAGGCCGGCGCCGCCGGCGCCGACGACGACCATGTCGTACTTGTGTTCGGTGATCTTGTAGGCGGACATCGTTCCGTATTCCTTTGTGCGGGCGCGCTCAGCCGGCCAGCGCGATGCGGGCCACTGCGAAGATGCTGACGATGGCGCCCAGCACCGCGATGAACTTCACGCTGACCTGGAGCGCCAGCGCGATCAGCGAATTGTGGACGTAGTCCTCCAGGACCACCTGCAGGCCCAGCTGGGCATGCCAGAACATGGCCACCAGGAAGCCGACCAGCAGCACCGCGTTCCACGGACGCGAGACGGCGTCGGCGGCGGTCAGGTAGTCGGCACCGACCAGGCTGACCACGAAGCAGAGGAACCACACGCCCAGCAGCACCAGGGCGGTGGCGGTCAGCCGCTGGTGGACGAAGTGCTGGGTGCCGTGCTTGGCGGCGCCGAGGCCGCGGACGTTCTTGAGGGGAGTGCGGTAACGGCTCACGCGACACCTCCGGACAGGACGAAACCCCAGACCAGCGCGGTGATCACCACGCTGCCGACCAGCGACAGCCAGCTGCTGCGCACGAAGGTCGGGATGCTGAAGCCGATGGCGAAGTCCTGCACGATGTGGCGGATGCCGTTGCACAGGTGGTAGGCGAAGCACCAGGTCCAGCCCAGCAGGAACAGCTTGCCGTACCAGGCGCCGGCGTGGGCGGTGACGCAGCTCCAGGCGTTGGGGCCCAGCATCAGCGCCAGCAGGCAGGCGGCGATGACCAGCGCGCCCAGCGCAAGGACGATGCCGGTGGCTCGGTGCAGGATCGAGGTCACCATCTGCACCTGCCAGCGGTAGATCTGCAGGTGGGGTGACAGGGGGCGTTCGCGAGTGCTCATTCGCTGGCTCGTTGTCTCGGCTGTGCGGCCGTGGCGGCCGCGTGGCTGATGGCCGCTGCGTCAGAAATCGATGCAGCGGCCGTTCTTTTCCCAGTCCCCGTAACGCGTCGGCTCCGGCCCCTCGCGCCCGCCGATCTCCTTCGGCGGCGCCTTGCCGGCATCATCCTTGGGCGGCTGTGTTCCGGATTCCGGTGCCTGTCCGGATTCGGGAACGTTGGAGGGATGGCCTATCATGGGACTCCTTGCGATGCAGCAAAGTTTAAGTCCCGCTGAACGTGCCTGACAACCAGCCCACTTCCCATGCCAACGCCGCAGGCCCGCGCACGGCCCTGCAAAGCCAGGTGCTGGCGCTGGATGGACCGGACGCGGTGGCCTTCGCCCACGCGCAGTTCTGCAACGACGTGGCCGCGCTGCCGCCAGGCCGCTGGCAGTGGAACGCGTGGCTGACGGCCAAGGGCCGGGTGGTCGCGCTGTTCGCGCTGCTGCGCACCGGCGAGCAGGCGCTGCGCCTGTTGCTGCCGGACATGGAGGCCGAGGAGCTGGCCCAGGCGCTGCGCCGCTACGTGTTCCGGCGCAAGGTCGCCATCACCCCGCGCCCTGACCTGCACGCCAGCGGCCGCCTCGCCGCGCCACTGCGGGCGCAGGGACCCGTACTGGATGGTACGGAGGAGGACGACCTGGAGCTGGACTTCGGCGGCCCCGCCCTGCCCCGCAGCCTGTACCTCTCGCGCCGGCCGGCGGATGCCGATGCCGCGCTGGCCGAGGCCTGGGCCGCGGCCGACCTGCGCCTGGGCCTGCCGCGCCTGCCGGCGGCGCAGCGCGAGCAGTGGACGCCGCAGCAGCTGTCGCTGGAGCGGCTGGCCGCCTACAGCGTGCGCAAGGGCTGCTATCCGGGCCAGGAGATCGTGGCGCGCACCCATTTCCTGGGCAAGGCCAAGCGCGGCCTGGTCCTGCTGCGGGTGCCCGCGGGCACCGTCCCGGGCGCGGAGGTGGCGCAGGCCGGCGCCACGGTCGGCACCGTGGTCAGCGCCGCCGGCCACGATCCGCGCCTGGCCCTGGCGGTACTGCCGCTGGAACGCGACACCAGCGCGCCGCTGCAGGTGGACGGCGCCGAAGCCGTGCCCGAACCCTTCGTCGAGGGCCTGGCCCGCGCCTGAGCGCTCAGGGCCCCAGCCGGGCGCCGCCGTCCGGATCGAAGAAATGCAGGTGCGCCGGGTCGGCGCGCAGGTCCAGCTCCGCGCCCGGCGCAGGCAGGTCCTGCGGGGCCAGCCGCGCCACCAGGGACCGGCCGGCGAAGTCCAGGTGCAGGTAGGCCTCGCTGCCCACCGGCTCGACCACCTCCACCCGTGCCCGCAGCCCGCCCCGTGGATGCGGCTGCAGGTGTTCCGGCCGCACCCCCAGCACCACCCGCCGGCCCAGCCAGGCCGCGGGCACCTCCACGCCGGGCAGCGGCACCGTGGCCCCGCCCTCCAGTGCCAGGCCCAGGCCGCCGTCGCCGCCGCGCAGCTCGCCCTCGAGCATGTTCATCGCCGGACTGCCGAGGAAGCCGGCCACGAACAGGTTGGCCGGCCGCTGGTACAGCGCCATCGGCGTGTCGATCTGCTGGATGCGGCCGCCGTCCAGGACCACGATGCGCTGTCCCAGGGTCATGGCCTCCACCTGGTCGTGGGTCACGTACACCATGGTCGCGCCCAGGCGCTGGTGCAGGCGCGCGATCTCGGTGCGGGTGGAGTGGCGCAGCTTGGCGTCCAGGTTGGACAGCGGCTCGTCCAGGAGGAACACCGCCGGCTCGCGCACCAGCGCCCGGCCCAGGGCCACGCGCTGGCGCTGGCCGCCGGACAGCTCGCGCGGGCGCTTGTCCAGCATGGATTCCAGCCCCAGCATCGCCGCCGCCTCCCGTACCCGGCGCTCGATCTCGGCGCGGGGATGGCCGCGCAGCTTCAGGCCGAAGGCCAGGTTTTCGGCCACGGTCATGTGCGGATACAGGGCGTAGCTCTGGAAGACCATGGCGATGTCGCGGTCGCGCGGGGCCACGTCGTTGACCACGCGGCCGCCGATGCGCAGGGTGCCGGCGCTGATCTCCTCCAGCCCGGCGATCATGCGCAGCAGGGTGGACTTGCCGCAGCCGGACGGCCCGACCAGCACCAGCAGCTCGCCGTCGGCGATGTCGAACGTGGCCCCGTGCACCGCCACGTGGCCGTTGTCGTACACCTTGCGCACGTCCTCCAGCTGCACTTCCGCCATCGCCTTCCTCCGTCTGCCGCCGGGCGCGCCCGGCACCGGCTGCCGATGATGTCACGCCGGCGCGCCCGCCGGCGTGTGCGGCGCCATGAAACGTTCCACGGGCAACCGTCGCCATGCGCCCGCGCGCCGCCGCCACGGTCACTGGACAAGGCCGGCGATGGGCGGTGATATTCGGGTGCTTTCGGCGCCAAGCCCATCCACGTCCCGCACCGCGCCGCGCGCGGGCACGCCACGAGGAAACCGAAGCCCGATGCCACACACGGAAGCCCACCGGATGCACGACACCCTGCTGCTGTTCGGCGCCACCGGCGACCTGGCGCAACGCTACCTGTTCCCGTCGCTGCTGCGCCTGCAGGAGGACGGCCTCCTGCCGGAGGACTTCCGCATCCGCGCGCTGGCGCTGTCCCCGCACGATACCGACAAGTTCCGCGGCATCCTGCGCGAGCGCTTCGCCCAGCCGGGCCCACGGGTGCCGGACCCGGCACAGGTGGAGGCGTTCCTGCAGCGGGTGGACTACCGCTCGGTGGACATGCGCGACCCGGAGTCGGTGGCCGCGGCGGTGCGCGACCTGGTGTCGCGCCGCTGCGTCAGCTACCTGTCGATCCCGCCGGGGCTGTACGTGAGCACCTGCCAGGGCCTGGCCCTGGGCGGCGCGCTGGAAGCGCCGGCCCGGCTGATGCTGGAGAAGCCCATCGGCCACGACCTGGCCTCGGCGCGCGAGATCAACGCCACCATCGGCCGGCTGATCGACGAGGACCGCATCTTCCGCATCGACCATTACCTGGGCAAGGCGGCGGTGCAGAACCTGCTGGCCCTGCGCTTCGGCAACACCCTGCTGGAGGCGGTGTGGAACCGCAACTACATCGACTCGGTGCACATCCTGGTGTCCGAGAGCGAGGGCGTGGACGGGCGCAACGCCTACTACGCCCGTTCCGGCGCCCTGCGCGACATGGTGCAGAGCCACATCCTGCAGCTGCTGTGCCTGGTGGCGATGGAGCCGCCCTCCTCGCTGGAGGCCGACCGCATCCGCGACGAGAAGGTGAAGGTGCTGCGCGCGCTGCGCCCGCTGGGCCCGGCCGACGCGCGCCGCCACAGCGTGCGCGGCCGCTACGGCGCGGGCACCATCAACGGCGCCCCGGTGCCGGCCTATGCGCCGCCGGATGACAGCGATGTCGAAACCTTCGTCGCGGTCACCGCGCACATCGACAACTGGCGCTGGGCGGGGGTGCCGTTCCACCTGTGCACCGGCAAGCGCATGGCCGAGCGCTCCACGGTGGTGACCGTCACCCTCAAGCCGGTGACCCACTGGCTGTTCGAGCACCCGGACCGCGACAATGCCGTGCCCAACCGCCTGATCTTCCGCCTGCAGCCGCAGGAGGACATCGAGCTGGGCCTGATGAGCAGCCTGGCCGGCCCGGAGTGGGGCACCCTGGAGCTGCATCCGCTGGAGCTGGAGCTGTCCTCGCAGACCGGGCAGAACCGCCGCATCGCCTACGAGCGCCTGTTCCTGGACGCCCTGCACGGCAACCACGCCCTGTTCGTCCGCAACGACGAGGTCGAGGCCGCCTGGGCCTGGATTGACAGCGTAGTCAATGCCTGGCGCGAGGGCGGCGTGCCGCTGCAGACCTACCCGGCCGGCAGCTGGGGCCCGGAGAACGCGTCCTGCTTCCTGCCGGCGCGCTTCGACGCCCGCTCGCAGCCGGCGCCGTGCCACGGGGCATGAGCATGGCCACGCCGTTCCTGATCGCCGACATCGGCGGCACCAACGCCCGCTTCGGCCTGGCCGATCCGCAGGCCGAGGTGCCGCTGCTGGAAGGCAGCGTGCACGAGTTCGCGGTGGCGCAATTCCCGTCGCTGGCCGACGCGGCACGGCACTACCTGGCGCAGGTGGACGCGCGCGCGCGCCATGGCGTGTTCGCCGTGGCCGGCCGGGTGGACGGGGACGAGGCCCGCATCACCAACCATCCCTGGGTGATCTCGCGCAGCCGCACCCGCGACATGCTCGGCTTCGAGCACGTGCAGCTGATCAACGACTTCGCCGCCCAGGCCATGGCCATCACCCTGCTGCGCGCCGGGGACGTGGTGCCGGTGGGCGGGGTCGGCTGGAGCCCGGCGCCGCTGGACCAGCCGCGCACCTACGCGGTGCTGGGCCCGGGCACCGGCCTGGGCGTGGGCGGGCTGCTGGTCCGCGACGGCCGCTGCTACCCGCTGGAGACCGAGGGCGGGCACGTCAGCTTCCCGCCCGGTACGCCGGAGGAGATCCGCATCCTGGAGATCCTCTCGGCGCAGTTCGGCCGCGTGTCCAACGAGCGGCTGGTCTGCGGCCCCGGACTGGTCAACATCCACCGCGCCCTGTGCGAGATCGCCGGCGTGGACCCGGGCCTGCTGCAGCCGCGCGACGTGACCGCCCGCGCCGCCCAGGGCGACCCGCTGGGCATGCGCGCGGTGGACGTGTTCTGCGCCGTGTTCGGCGCCATCGCCGGTGACCTGGTGCTGACCCTGGGCGCCTGGGACGGCGTGTTCCTCACCGGCGGCCTGGTGCCGAAGATGCTGGACTTCCTGCGCCATTCCGGCTTCCGCCAGCGCTTCGAGTACAAGGGCCGGTTCTCGCCGACCATGGCGCGGGTGCCGTCGCTGGCTGTGCTGCATCCGCACGCCGGCCTGCTCGGCGGCGCGGCCTACGCCGCCGACCTGCAGCGCCGGGGGGTGATCGCATGATCGACGATCCGCGCATCGAATGGATCGCGCACCCGGATGCCGAGTCCTGGGTGCACGGCGTGGCCGCCGAGATGGAACAGGTGCTGGCCGAGGAGCTGGCCGCGCGCGGCGCGGCGCGCATGCTGCTGTCCGGCGGCACCACGCCGGCGCCGGTGTACGCGCAGCTGGCGGTGGCGCCGCTGGACTGGCCGCAGGTGACCGTCGGCCTGGTGGACGAGCGCTGGCTGTCGCCGCAGGACAGCGCCAGCAACACCCGCCTGGTGCGCGAGTGCCTGCTCGAGCGCGCCGAGATCGGCCACTTCGAGCCGCTGGTGCGCGAGGGCCTGTCCCTGCCGGAGGCGGTGCACGCCGCCAACCTGGAGGCCGGCCACGCGCCGGACGCCTGCCTGGCGGTGCTGGGCATGGGCAACGACGGCCACACCGCCTCCCTGTTCCCCGGCTCGCGCGACCTGGACCGCGCCCTGGCCAGCCCCCTGCCCTACGCGGCACTGGACGCCAGCGGCTGCCCGGTGGCCGGCGACTGGCCGCTGCGCATCACCCTCACCCCCGCCGGCCTGGCCCGCACCCGCCACCGCCTGCTGCTGCTGCGCGGCGCGGCCAAGCGCGAGGTGCTGCAGCGCGCCCTGGCCGGCGAGGACGTGCGGGAAATGCCCATCCGCGTGGTCCTGGGCCTGCCGGGCCGGCCGCTGCGCGTGCACTGGTGCCCCTGATGGCGGCCGTCCCGACTCCGTGCCAGCACGCCCCGGCCGCGCCGCTGCCACGGCGCGCGGGCCGAAGACCGGGCCACCCGCATCCGCCGCCGGCCTGAGTCCGGCGCCCGCGCCGCCATCCCGCCTTCCCTCCCCGGACCGCCATGAGCCTGCATCCCCAGATCGAAGCCGTCACCGAACGCATCCGCCGCCGCAGCGCCGCTTCGCGTGCCGCCTACCTGGCCGGCATCGAGCAGGCGCTGCGCGAGGGCCCCAACCGCGCTCCGCTCAGCTGCGCCAACCTGGCCCACGTGTTCGCCGCCTGCGCCGAGCACGACAAGGCCCGCCTGCGCGGCAGCCAGGCGCCCAACCTCGGCATCATCACCGCCTACAACGACATGCTCTCGGCGCACCAGCCGTACGAGCATTACCCCGAACGGATCCGCGCCCTGGCCCGCGCCCTGGGCGCCACCGCGCAGGTGGCCGGCGGCGTGCCGGCCATGTGCGACGGCGTCACCCAGGGCCGCCCGGGCATGGAGCTGTCGCTGTTCTCGCGCGACGTCATCGCCCAGGCCACCGCCGTGGGCCTGAGCCACGACGCCTTCGACGCGGCGGTGTTCCTGGGCATCTGCGACAAGATCGTGCCCGGCCTGCTGATCGGCGCCCTGGCCTTCGGCCACCTGCCGGCGGTGTTCATCCCCTCCGGGCCGATGCCCTCGGGCATCCCCAACAGGAGGAAGGCCGAGGTGCGCGAGCGCTACGCCGCCGGCCAGGCCAGCCGCGAGGAGCTGCTGGAGGTGGAGGCGCAGTCCTACCATTCGCCGGGCACCTGCACCTTCTACGGCACCGCCAACTCCAACCAGGTGCTGTTGGAGGCGATGGGCGTGCAGCTGCCCGGCAGCTCGTTCGTCAACCCCGGCACGCCGTTGCGCGCGGCGCTGGACGAGGCGGCGGTGCGCCGCGTGCTGCAGATGACCGCACTGGGCGACGACTACCGCCCGCTCGGCCGGCTGATCGACGAGCGCGCCATCGTCAACGCCATCGTCGCGCTGATGGCCACCGGCGGCTCCACCAACCACACCATCCACTGGATCGCGGTGGCGCGCGCGGCCGGCATCGTCCTGACCTGGGACGACATGGACCAGATCTCGCAGGTGGTGCCGCTGCTGGCCCGCGTGTACCCCAACGGCGAGGCCGACGTGAACCGCTTCCAGGCCGCCGGCGGCACCGCCTTCGTGTTCCGCGAGCTGCTCGACGCCGGGCTGATGCACGAACTGCCCACGGTGGTGCCGGGCGGCATGCGCGAGTACACCCGCGAGCCGCGCCTGGCCGACGGCGCGCTGGCCTGGGCGCCGGGCGCGGCCAGCTCGGCCGACGAATCGGTGGTGCGGCCGGTGACCGCGCCGTTCGAGGCCCAGGGCGGCCTGCGCCTGCTGCGCGGCAACCTCGGCCGCGCCCTGATCAAGCTCTCGGCGGTCAAGCCCGAGCACCGCCGCGTCGAGGCCCAGGCGGTGGTGGTGGACGCCCCGCAGAAGCTCAACAAGCTGCACGCCGCCGGCGTGCTGCCACGCGACTTCGTGGCCGTGGTCCGCTACCAGGGCCCGCGCGCCAACGGCATGCCCGAGCTGCACTCGCTGGCGCCGCTGCTGGGCATGCTGCAGAACCAGGGCCGCCGGGTCGCCCTGGTCACCGACGGCCGCCTGTCCGGCGCCTCGGGCAAGATCCCGGCGGCCATCCACGTCACCCCCGAGGCCGCCCGCGGTGGCCCGATCGGCAAGGTCCGCGACGGGGACGTCATCCGCCTGGACGCCGAGGCAGGCACCCTGGAGGTGCTGGTGGACGCGGCGGAATGGAACGCGCGCGGATGCGCGCCCAACACCAGCCCGGCCGGCCACGACCTGGGCCGCAACCTGTTCGCCTTCAGCCGCGCCAACGTCGGCCCGGCCGACCAGGGCGCGCTGTCCATCTCCTGCGGCCCGCCGGCGCCCGATGGCACACCGTGGAACTACGACGCCGAATACGAGCTGGGCGGCGCCGCGGAGGCGGTGCTGGCCCCGCACGACGCCAAGGACGCCTGAGCCGCACGCGCGGCTAGAATCCCGGACAGCACGCTCCACCCGCACGGAACCCGTACCCGATGAGCATCGCCCAGACCCAGTCCCAGGCCGAACAGCTGCTGCACCAGGCCGGCATCCTGCCGGTGGTCACCGCCGACAGCGTGGACGAGGCGCGACGGCTGTCCGCCGCACTGCTGGAAGGCGGGCTGACCGCGATCGAGCTGACCCTGCGCACACCGGCCGCGCTGGACGCGCTGGTGGCGCTGAAGAAGGAACTGCCCGGCATCGCCGTGGGCATGGGCACGGTGCTGACCGTCGAGCAGATGGAGAAGTGCATCGAGCTGGGCGCCGACTTCCTGGTCACGCCCGGCACGCCGCCGGAACTGGCCGAGGCGCTGGCCAGGGCACCGGTGCCGGCCGTGCCCGGCGGCGCCACGCCGACCGAGTTCATGGCGCTGATGGCGCGCGGCTTCCGCGTGTGCAAGCTGTTCCCGGCCAACGCCGCCGGCGGCCTGGCCATGGTCCGCGGTCTGGCCGGCCCGCTGGCCGGGCTGAAGCTGTGCCCCACCGGCGGCATCACCGAGGACACCGCGCCCGAGTTCCTGGCCCAGCCGAACGTGGTCTGCGTGGGCGGTTCGTGGATGGTGCCCGGGACCTGGCTCAAGGCCGGCGAGTGGGACAAGGTCCGCGCCTCCGCGGCGAAGGCCGCCGGCATCGTCGCCGCGGCGCGCCAGGCCGCCTGAGTGCGCCTCAGCCCGCCGGCGGCGGGAACTCCAGCACCAGGCGCTGCCCGCGCCACAGCCGCGCCTGCAGCAGATACCAGGCCACCAGCAGCAGGCCGAGCTGCCACTCCAGCGCGTTCCCCACCCGGTCCTGCAGGGCGCGGTCGCGCAGCAGCGCGTCCGCGGCGACGCTGGCCACGCCCAGCAGCAGCATGCCCGCGCACACCGCGCACATGGCCCGCCACAGGGCCGGCCGGCGCGCAGCGCCCACCTGCCGCCAGCACTGCAGGAAGCGCAGCTGCGCCAGGAAGCCGCAGCCGAAGAACACGGTGATGCCGTACCGGCGCAGGAAGGCGTAGGCCGCGCCGTCGCTGCCGAGGAAGGTGGCGTACACCGCCAGGGCCGAGGCCGCCAGTGCGCCCAGCGCCACCAGCAGGCGTTCCGGCGCGGCGGACACCCAGCGCGCCGCCAGCCACCAGTGCGCGGCCAGCAGCAGCGCGCACGGCGGCACCAGCAGGCGGAACAGGGCATTGCCCAGGCTGTGGCGCGCGGCGCGGCTGATCGAGGTGCAGCCGTGCAGGTACGGGATGCAGGCCTCGACGTGGCCGGCGCGCAACGACAGCCACCAGGCCAGATGCGCGGCCAGCAGCAGCGCCAGCGCGACCAGCAGCGGCAGCAGTCCCGGGCGGATGGATGCGCGCGCCATGGTGCCTCCCTCGCGCGCGGCGCCGGCGGTTGCTACGGCCCCGGTGCCGCGACGCGCACCCTGGCGCCGGCGCGGGTGATGCGCAACTCCCCGTCCTCCCAGGCCGCCGGCCGGCCGTCGATGGTGGTGGCGCCCGGCGCCCCCGCGTACGGCCATGGCAGCACCAGCCCGCCCGGCGGCAGGTCCGCGCCGGCGGCCACGTCCAGGTGCAGCGCGCCGTCCACGCGGCGCAGCGCATAGCCCAGGCGCCCCCAGGGCGTGTGCAGCCCCTCCACGGCGATGCCCTCCCCGTCCAGCCAGTCCGCCGGCACGCCGGCGGCCAGCACCAGGCTGGCGTCGCGCTCGCGCACGTAGGCGAACATGTCCAGGGCCGAGCGCAGGAAGTCGGAGGCCACCCAGGCGTGCGGCAGGTCGCCGACGAAGAACGGCTTGCGCGGGGTGGACGAAACCACCTCGGCCCACTGGTTCCAGGCCGGTGGCACGCGGTCGGCGAAGAAGTACTCGGTCGCCTGCCAGGCGCGCGCGCGCCAGCCCAGGCGCACGAAGGCGGCCACGTTGCGCCATTCGTAGGGCGTGTAGTCCTTCCATTCGCGCAGGCCGTCACGGCGCTCCACGAACTGCCGCCAGTAGCGTTCGAAGGTGTTCTCCAGCAGGTCGCGCGGCAGCCAGTCCTGCTCGCCGCCGGGGGCCAGGGCAATGGTGGTCGAGGTCGGGTCGAAATCGCCCAGCTCGGCCGCGCCGGGCAGGTAGTCGATACCGTGCCGGCGCACCGCGGCCTGCAGCGAGGCGGCCAGGTCGGCGCGGAAGCGGTCGCGCGCGGCGGCCATGCGCCGCGCCTCGGCCTCGCGGCCCAGCGCCCTGGCGATCTCCACCGCGTCCTTGTAGCCGCGCAGCGCCCAGAAGTTGTCCCAGTACGAGTGCATCGGCTTGGCCGAATAGCCCTCGTGGCTGATCGAGGCCGGCATCATCCCGAAGAAGGCCGGGTTGCGGCGGCGGTTGGCCGCGGTGCGCTCGCTGGCGGCCAGCCGTTCCATGTAGGCGAACGCCCCCTCCACGTGCGGCCACATCCGCTCCAGGAAGGCGCGGTCGCCGGTGTAGCGCCAGTACTCGGCGATGGCGAAGATCAGTTGGCCATGGCTGTCGTTCTCCGGCACCGGGTCGCTGCCGCGCGCGTCCACGCAGCACGGCACCTTGCCGTTGGCGAACTGGTACGGCGCGTACCACTCCAGGTACTGGCGCACCACCTCCGGGCGGCCCAGGCGCAGCAGTCCCTCGGCGATCATCGCCCCGTCGCGGATCCAGCTGCGCGAGTACGAGCGCGTGCCCGGCTGCAGGCGCGGGCCGACGCGCGAGATGAGCATGTGTGCCAGCGCGGTGCGCACGGTGTCGGCCAGCTCCCGCCCTTGCGGCGGCAGGCGCAGCGCCACCTGGCCCAGGCGCTGCCGCCACATGGCCTCGACCTCGGCCTGCGCCCTTGCGGCATCGAAGCCGGCCGGCAGCCGCGCCTGTCCGGACAGCGGCGCCACCAGCGCCACCTCGCGGCTCTCGCCCGGGGCCAGGCGCCAGCGGTACAGCAGCATGCCCGAGGCCAGTCCCGCCGGATCCTCGGCCGCGGTGTCCGCCGGGATGTCGCCCGCGGCCAGCCGCTGCACCTCCAGCCCGGACTCGAACGGGGTGGCGAAGGCCGCGTCCGGCGCCTGCGTGGCGAACACGCGCGGCCGCCCGTCCACCTCCACGGTGGTTCCGTCCATGCGCAGGCGGTGGATGGGACTGACACCGCCCACGGTGTTGAGGAACTGGCTGGGCGGGTTGACCTGCAGCGGCCGCACCGCCAGCGCCAGGGTATACTCGCGTGGGTGCGCCCCCGGGTTGGACAGGCGGTAGCGCGCCACCAGCCGCGCGTCCTCCGGGCTGCCGTGGGCGAACACCTGCACCTGCAGCGGCACTTCCGGGCCGCCCGCCTTCGCCGTCCACTCCACCCGCGGCATGGGCAGGCCACCCTCGGGCAGCGCCTGCCGCGGTTGCACGTCGGCCCAGGCGTACACGCGCCCGTCCAGCAGCACGAACGGCTCGATGCTGAAGCCCCCGCGCGCCACCTCCACCGCGCCGTCCTCGCCCACCAGGCCCTGCTCCAGGCCGCCGTCCAGGCCGACGATGGTCCAGTACGGCTGCTCGCCGCTGAAGCCGCGCGGCAGCCAGCCGCGCGGCAGTTCCGCCGCCACCGCCCTGAGCATGTCGTTGGGATGTGCGGAGAAGGCCAGCGGCTGCACCCGGGCCTCGGCCAGGGCGAAGCGGCCCTCCCCTTCGAAGGCCAGGGCGATGCGTCGCGCCTCGGCCTCCGGCAGGGCGATCCAGTCCGTCCCGCCGCGCCCGCGCGTCACCTGGTGGACGGGCCGCCACCGTCCCTGGCCGTCCTCCAGCTCCACCGTGTAGCGCGCCACCCGCCGCCGCGCGTCGGCCCAGCGCAGCACCAGGCCGCCGAACTCGCGCACCTGGCCCAGGTCCAGCACCAGGCGCTGGGCGCCGGCCGCCTCCCAGGCGGTGGCCGGATCGCCGTCGATGGCGCGGACCGGGTCGCCGGAGCCGGCCTGCGCGGCCACCGCCGCCGGCGGCGTGGCCGGCTCCGGCGGCAGCGGCTCGAAGCGCAGCTGGTCGAAGCACACGCTGCCGCGCCCGCCGGCGTTGTTGTAGACCGTGAACTCGATCCTGGCGCTGCGGCGGAGCACGCGGTCGGGATCCGGGCCCCAGGCCTTGTCGATGTGGCGGGCACGGTAACGCACCTCCGTCCACTCCCTGGGCCAGGCGTAGCGCGGGCGGTTGACCCACCAGACGTTGTCGCCGCTGGCGTCGATCAGCTTGAACTGCAGGTCGTTGGCCGGCGAGTCGCCGCGCAGATGGAAGGTGAAGCGGTAGTTGCCCGGGTACTCCAGCGGCAGGTCGCGCTGGATGCCCACGTGGCCGGAGACGCCGTTGAAGTCGTAGTCCAGGCACAGCGCCCGGCCCTGCACGCCGTCGGCCTGGCGCAGGCTGCCGCTGACCTGGTCGGACACCACCACGGTCCAGGCCGAGGCGTCCTCGAACCCGTCCAGCAGCCGCGCCTGCGCGGCCGCCTCCGGCCGCGCCACGGCCGCCAGCACCACGAGCGCGGGCACCCGCCAGGCACCTTTCGCCATCACCACCTCCATCAGCCCTTGACGCTGCCCAGCAGCAGCCCCTGGATGTAGTAGCGCTGCAGCAGCAGGAACAGCAGCAGCACCGGCAGCACGGTGACCACCGCACCGGCCATCATCATCTCCACGTCCATGATGTGCTCGCGCGAGAGCGAGGCCAGCGCCACCGGCAGGGTGTAGTGCGCCTGGTCGGTGAGCACGATCAGCGGCCACATGAAGTCGTTCCACGCCGCCATGAAGGTGAAGATGGCCAGGGTCACCAGCACCGGCTTGAGCATGGGCAGCACGATCCGGAAGAAGATGCGCCACTCCCCCGCCCCGTCGATGCGCGCCGCCTCCAGCAGCTCGTCCGGGATCGAGCGGGCGTACTGGCGCACCAGGAAGATGCCGAACACGCCGGCCAGCGCCGGCAGGACCACGCCGCCGAAGCTGTTGACCAGCCCCAGCTGCTTCATCATCAGGAACAGCGGCAGCATCGCCACCTGCGCCGGCACCACCAGCGCCGCCAGCAGCAACTGGAACACCCGGTCGCGGCCGCGGAAGCGCAGCTTGGCGAAGGCGTAGCCGGCCAGCGTGTTCACCAGCAGCGAGCCCACGGTGATGCTGCCGGCCACCAGCAGGCTGTTGGCGAAATTGCGGCCCATGCCGGTGCGCGCGAACAGGGCACGGTAGTTGTCCAGGGTGGCGGCCGAGGGCAGCAGCGGCGGCGGGAAGCGGCTGGCCTCGCCGGCGGGCATGAACGACACGGCCACCATCCACAGCAGCGGCGCCAGGGCGACCGTGGCCAGGCCCAGCAGCGCCAGGTTGACCAGCAGCGCGTGCCAGCGCGACTGCCCCACCTGCCGGCTCATACCGCCCCCTTGCGCCGGCCCAGGCGCAGCATCAGCGTGGTGGCCGCCAGGATGACCAGGAACAGCAGGAAGGCCACGGCCGAGGCGCGGCCCAGGTTCCACCACTTGAAGCCTTCCTCGAACATGAAGTACAGCACGCTGACGGTGCTCTGCAGCGGATCGCCGCGGGTCATCACGTAGGGCTCGGCGAACAGCTGGAAGTAGCCGGAGACGGTGATCACGCCCACCACCAGCAGCACCGGCCCAAGCTGCGGCAGGGTGATGTGCCGGAACTGCTGCCACCGCGAGGCGCCGTCGATGCGCGCGGCCTCGTACAGGTCCTGCGGGATGGCCTGCAGGCCGGCCAGGAATATCACCATGTTGTAGCCGAAGTTCTTCCACACGGCGAACAGGATGATGGTGGGCATGGCCCAGCGCGGGTCGCCCAGCCAGTCCACCGGGGCGATGCCCAGGTGGCCCAGTGCCCAGTTCACCAGGCCGTAGCTGGTGTGGAACAGGTAGCGCCAGATCACCGCCACCGCCACCAGGGTGGTCACCACCGGCGCGAACAGCGCGGTGCGGAACAGCGCCTTCAGCCGCGCCACCGGCGCGTTGAGCAGCAGCGCCGCGCCCAGTGACACCGCCACCGACAGCGGCACGCCCACCACCACGAAGTAGCTGGTGTTCCACAGCGACTTCCAGAACAGCGGCGTGCGCAGCAGCGCCAGGTAGTTGTCCAGCGCGACGAAGCGCAGGTTGCGCATGTCGGCCAGCGCGTACAGGTCGAAGTCGGTCAGGCTCAGGGCCAGGGCCGAGAGCACCGGCAGGCCGAAGAACAGGCCGATCACCAGCAGCGCCGGCCCCGCGAACATCCATCCGGCCAGGCTGCGGTTCATGGCGCCGCCTCCGCCACCGCGCCGTGGGCGCGCACCCAGCGGCGTTTCTCCAGGATCGCGTCCACCCGCGCGTCCAGCTCGCGCACCGCCACGTCCTGCGGCAGGCCGCCCCGCACCACCTGCTCGGTGACCAGGCGCATCTCCTGCACGATGCGCTCCCATTCCAGCACCTTGGGCGTGGGCCTGGCCCGCTCCAGCTGGTCGCGGAAGGCGCGCGCCAGCTCGTCCTGGGCCAGGGCCGGGTGTTCCCAGGTGCTGCGCCGCGGCGGCAGGTTGCCGATCAGGGCGTGGAAACGCTGCTGCACGTCCGGCCGCGAGAGGAACTCCACCAGCTTCCAGGCCTGCGCCTTGCGCGGCGAGGTGCGGAACAGCACCAGCGCGGTGCCGCCGGCGATGCCCGCGCCCGGGCCGTCCGGGCCGGGCAGCGGCATCGTGCCCCACTGCCCTTCCAGTTCCGGCGGCTGCCGGCGGCGGAACTCGCGGATGTTCCAGGGACCGGACAGGTAGAAGGCGTAGAAGCCGTTGAAGAACTCGTCCCAGACGTTGGAGATCTGCGTCTCGGACATCTTCGGCGCCCAGCCCTGCTCGAAGACGTTGGCGTAGAAGGCCAGGGCGCGGCGGAAGCCGGCGCTCCGGAAGTTGCCGCGGGTATCGCCCTCGCGCAGCAGCGGGTCGTCCTGCTGCAGGGCCAGCGACAGCTGCTGCTCGAACTCGTTGAGCGGCATCAGGATGGCGTAGCGTCCCGGGCCGACGTGGCGCTTGACCGCGGCCATGGCCTGTTCCCACTCGGCCCAGGTGCGCGGCGGCCGATCCACCCCGGCCGCGGCCAGCAGGTCCTTGCGGTAGAACAGCAGGCGTGTGTCCACGTACCAGGGCACGCCCACCGGTTCCCCGTCCACCACCGCGGTGTCCCAGATGCCGGGGAAGTAGTCCTGCGGCTCGACCACCGCCGAGGCGTCCACGTACGGCTGCAGCGGCTCCAGCGCGCCGAGCGTGGCGAACTCCGGGATCCAGGTGTTGCCCAGCTGGCACACGTCCGGCAGCGCGCCGGCGGCGAAGGCGGTCAGCAGCTTCTCGTGCGCGGCGGTCCAGGGGATCTGCTGGATCTCCACGCGCAGGCCCGTCTGGCGTTCGAACTCGGGCACCAGCTCGGCCACCACCTCGGCCTCGCGGCCCATGGCCCAGAACCGGATCGGCTCGTCGGCGGGCTGGCGCGCGCAGCCGGCCAGCAGCCCGGCCAGCAGCAGCCGGCAGGCCCACACCGGCAACGACGGCAGGCGCATGGAACCGGTCACGGCGGCGGTTGCGCGCGTTCGGAGCCGGGCTGCCGCTCCTGGCGCTGCTGTTCCTTGAGCTGGGCCTCGGCCGCGGCGGCGCGCGACTCGGCCATGCCCAGCTCGCGCGCCAGCGCGGCGTTCGGGTTCACCGGCACGTCCTCCGCCTCGTCCTCCGGCGACAGCCAGCCGCCGCGGAAGCCGGCCCGCTCCAGCCCGCGGCGGATGTACGGGCTCTTCTTCATCACCGACCAGACGAACTCGTTGCGGTAGTTGGCGATCATCGCCAGGATCGGCCCCTGGTCGATGGCGATGTAGTCGCTGGCCACCCAGCCCTTGCCCGGCACCAGGCGCCCGGTCTTGAGCGGGATGTCGAAATCGAAGCTGGGGTTGAACGAATCCAGGAAGCCGTAGCTGGAGTACAGGTACTCGCCGTAGCGGCGGTGCATCTCCTCGGTGGCGGGGATGACCACCTCCGGCGCGAACACGATCGAGGAGATCGCCGCGGTCGGCGCAATGGTGCCGTCGTCGAAGTTCTCGCGCAGGCCGGCCCCGCGCGAGGAATAGTGGCGGAACTCGCGCTCCTCGCCGCGGTAGATCTGGCGTGTGTTCTGCGGGCCGTCGCTGGCGGTCAGGCCCCAGACGTTCTCGCCGTAGTCCTTCCACTTCATCGGATTGGCGATGGCGTACTCGCGCTGGGCCAGGGCGGCGCGGCGGCTGTTGAGGAAGTAGTCGATGCCGCGCTCGCGCATGTACTGGTCCTGGATGTCGCGGAAGTCGATCCAGACGTGGCTGTACTGGTGACCGAACAGCGGGCCGAAGCTCAGGTACTCCTGGCCGTAATACACGCCCCAGTCGTTGTTGTAGGTACGCGCCCAAACCGTCCAGGCCTCCGGCTCCACCGGGTGGGTCGGCGAGCCCAGGGCCAGGATGTACAGCAGCATGGCCTCGTTGTAGCCCATCCAGTCGTGCTGGATGAACCCGCTCTCCGGGAACCAGCCCATCGAGATCAGTGGCGGGCGCACCTGCAGCCACTTCCAGTCCACCCGCCGGTACAGCTGGTCGGCGATGCGGCGGATCTCCTGCTCGCGCGGGTCGTCGCCCTCGTAGTAGGCCTGGGCGAACAGCACGCCCATCATCAGGATCGCGGTGTCCACGCTCGACAGCTCCACCCAGCTGTCGTAGCGGTGGCCGTTCTGCATGTCCAGGAAGTGGTAGAAGAAGCCCTTGTGGCCGGCGCGCCCGGTGCGTTGCGGCCCCTGCGGTGCGTCGCGCAGGAAGCGCAGCGTGGTCAGGGTGCGGTCCACCGCCTGGGTGCGGCTGACCCAGCCGTTCTCGATGCCGATCGGGTACGCGGTCAAGGCGAAGCCGATCGCGGCCACCGAGGCGAACGGCCGCGAGGGGTAGCGGTCCGGGGTCAGGCCGTTCTGCTCGTTGGTGGTATCCCAGAAGAACTGGAAGGTCCGCTTCTCGATGTCGCGGAACAGCGGCGGCAGCTCCGGCCGCGGCGGGCGTTCCGGCAGCACCGGCTCGATCAGGATCACGTCGGGCTTGGGTTTGGGCGGTTCCGGCGGCTGCGGCGGCTCGCGCCGGCAGCCGGCCAGCGCCAGCAGCAGCGCCGCCAGCGCGAGGAACCCTGCTTGCCTGTGTCGGACGCTCAATGCCTGCTCCATCGCTTTCCGCCGTGGCGGGCGCCTCCCTGGCGGGAGGGCCCGCGGTGGCAGCCCCGGCCGGGAGAGGTGGCCGGGGCGGCCACCACGGCCTCACCAGTCGAAGCCGACCGTCAGCTTGAAGGTACGGGTCGGCAGCTGGATGGCGGTGGGCGTGCCCCAGTTCGGGTTCTGCGGCTCGCCGGCGCCACCGCGCCAGTCGTCGTAACCGGAGTAGTTGGACCAGTTGAACACGTTGAGGATGTCGCCGCGCAGGCGCCAGCGGATGCCGCCGCCGGTGTCCCACTCCTTCTGCACGGCCAGGTCCACCTGCTTGAAGTCCTCCTTCGGCGTGTACGCGTCGAAGTAGCAGTACGCCCAGTCCGAGACGTTGCAGTTCTGGTAGTAGCGCGGCGTGGCGTCGGCCCAGGTTCCCTTGCCGGAGAAGGTCAGCCCCCACGGGCCGTCCCAGATGCCGGTCAGCACCACGCGGTGCTCGGGCACCTTGCCCGGGAACCAGCCGTAGTCCTCGATGCGCTCGGCGTTGAACGCGCCCGGCCAGCCGTCGATCGGGCTGTTCTGCTCCGAGTCGGTGTAGGTGTAGGCCAGGGTGGCGCCCCAGCGCGAGGCCCGGGTGTAGGGCTTCTCCAGCTTGAGGTAGACCGCGCGCGTGCGGGTCTCCAGCGCGTTCTGCGCCAGGATCAGGTTGGAGAACGGGGCGAAGCCGATGCCCCACGGCGGCGGATCGGAGGCACCCGGCGGGTCGGCCGGGAAGAAGCGGCCGTCGTCGCGGCGGTTGCCCAGCAGGAACGCAATGCCATCGTGGCTGCGCACGTACGAGTAGGCGATCTCCGTGTTCCAGTCATGACCCCACAGGGCGAACACGTTGCGCATGCCCAGGGTGAACTGGTCGGAGTACGGCACCTCCAGGTCGTTGTGGTTCAGGAACACCTCGCGGGCGCCGCCCACGGCCGCGGACGCGCGCAGGAACTCCGGATCCAGGTAGCGCGGATCCCACTCGCGGCAGGTCGCGTCCGTGGCGGTGTCGCAGGGATGGGCCGGGGTGTTGAAGTTGTAGGTGTACTGGCCCCAGCTGGCCTTGGCCACCTCGTTCTGCAGGTAGTCGAACAGGTTGCGGTCGTAGGAACGGCCGGCGCCGCCGAACACCACGTGCCGCTGGTCGGCGTTGATGTCGTAGGAGAAGCCCACGCGCGGCGCCCAGTTGTCCTTGTCCGCCTTGCGGTTGCGGCCGGTGCTGATGTAGTCGTTGATGTCGATGCCGGAATTGGGCAGCGCGGTGTTGGAGTTGCGCAGCGCCTCCACCACCTCGGCGGGGGTGACGTAGTCCTCGTAGCTGGGCGTGGTCTCGTAGTCCCAGCGCACGCCCAGGTTCAGGGTCAGGTGCTCGTTCACCTCCCAGTCGTCCTGGATGTACAGGCCGAACTGCTTGTTGTCCGAGCGCGCGGTGCCGTCGCCGTAGCCGGCCACCGGCGCGCCGAACTCCACGTGCACCGGCACGTCCAGGCTCTCGTGGATGTCGTAGTAGAACTGCGGGTTGAACCTGTTCTGCTCCAGGGTCCGCAGGTCGACCTGCTTGTACTTCACGCCCATCTTGATGGTGTGGCCGGCGATGCCGGTGAAGGTCAGGTCGTCCTGGAAGGACCAGCCCTTCTGGCCCTTGTCCTGGTAGTTGTCGCCGCCGCCGATGCGGGCGATGGTGTCCCACCAGTTGCCGTCGCTGAGCAGGTAGCCCGGCGTGAAGCTGGCCGGCCGCGGGCTCCAGAACGCGTCCTCGTAGGTCAGGTGGGCGTCGTTGAGCCAGTCGCCCAGGGTGGCCTGGTAGCGCAGGTCGACGCGGGTCTCCTCGTTGGTGTTGTAGGTGGCCGACGAAGGCAGCCGCTGCCCCTCCACCTGGATGGTCTCGCTCTCGTCGCGGTACTTGACGCTCAGCTCGAAGTAGTGGTTCTCGCCGACCAGCCAGTCCACCTTGCCGAAGTACAGGTCCTCCTTGAACGGCGAGGTGTAGGTGCCGGTGCCGTACTCGTCGCGCAGCGCCGGCGGCAGCATGTCGGGCGTGTAGCCGCGGCCGAGCTGGAACGTGCGCGGGCTCATGTACTCCTTGGCCTCGTAGGCGAGGAAGAAGTGCGCCACGTCCGGGATGATCGGGCCGCCGAAGGAGATGCCGTACTGTTCCTCCTTGCTCTCGGCCTTGGTCGCGCCCGGACGCTCCTCGAAGCGGCTGCGCGAGCGCCAGTCGGTGCTGGTGCGGTCCCAGAAGAAGCTGCCCTCGAACTCGTTGGTGCCCGAGCGCGTGGCGGCGACGATGGCGGCGCTGCTGAGCTGGTCGAACTCGGCCTTGTAGTTCTGGGTGATGACCTTGTACTCGCCGATGGCCGACTGCGGGAACGGGTTGCCGCGGCTGGTGTCCTGGCCGGTGATGCCGCCGGTGGTCACGTAGTTCTTCTGGCCGACGCCGTCGATGAACACGTTGACGGCGCTGGGCGTCTGCGCGCCCGAGCGCAGGCGGGTGTTGCCGCCGGCGTCGGTGATGAACTGCACGCCGGGCACGGTGTCGGCGAAGGCCAGGAAGTTGCGGCTGGCCTGCGGCAGCGCCTCGATCTGGCGCTGGCTGATGTAGGAGGCCACCTCGGAGGTGCGGGTCTCCACCGCCGTGCCCAACACCTGCACGGTCTCCAGCGTGGTCGCCGCGCCGGGCGCGGCGGTCTCGGGCAGACCGCCCACGCCGAGGTTGAGCGTGGCGGTCTGGCCCACCTGCACGGTCAGCTCGCGCGTGGCGGTCTGGCCGCCGGCCTCCACCTCGATGCGGTAGGTGCCCGGCGGCAGGCCGGCGACCACGTACTGGCCCTGGGGCGTGGACTGCACGGTGCGGCGCAGGCCGGTGGCGGTGTTGACCACCGTCACCTGCGCGCCCGCCGCCGGCGCGGAATCGGCCAGGACCTGGCCGCGGATGGTAGCACTGGTGCTTTGCGCCAGCGCCGGGCCCGCGCCCAGCGCCAGCGCGCTGGCCAGCGCGGCCACGAGCAACCTCCGGACGGGTCTGGTTCTCATGTTCGTTCCCTCCAACGGTGAAATGGAAAACGGTGCAACCCTATTCTCGCCCCTTCCCCGGGCGCCCCCTCCGCGCCTGGGCGCGTGCGGCCTCCCTGCCGCTCGATTCACGGACCACCAGCTCCGGGACCATGACCTGCGCCGCGCCGGCCGCGGCGCCTGCGGTTTCCGCGCCGTCGGCGCCGGCCTCGATCTGCTCGAGCAGGCGCGCGAGCGCGCGCTCGCCGAGGGCCGCGATACTCACCCGCATCGTCGTCAATGAGGGGTGAACGAAGCGCGCCAGCGGAATGTCGTCGAAGCCGGCCAGGGCGATGTCGCCGGGCACGCGCACGCCGGCCTGAACGAAGGCGTACAGGCAGCCCAGCGCCATCATGTCGTTGGCCGCGAACACGGCGTCCGGGCGCGTGCCGGAGCCGAGGATGGCACGGCCGGCGCGGTGCCCGGAAGCCTCGTCGAACTCGCCCGGGTACTCCTCGCCGACCGCGCCCGGATGCGCGGCAATGGCGTCGCGGAAGCCGCGCAGGCGCTCGCGCGCGTCGTGGTTGTGCGCCGGCCCGCCGATGAAGGCGATGCGCCGGTGCCCCAGCGCCAGCAGGTGCTCGACCATGGCCACCGCGCCGGCGTGGTTGTCGATCTCCAGCGCCGGCCAGGCCGGCTCCGGCTGGTGGGTGTTGATCAGCACCACCGGCAGCAACTGCGGCAGGTTCTCGGCCAGGAAGCCGGGACGGTCGGCGTAGGGCGACATCACCAGCAGGCCGTCCACGCGGCCGCGCATGGCGCGCAGCGCAGCGCCCTGCTCGTCCGGATCGCCGTGGTAGCTGGACAGCAGCAGGTGGCGGCCGCGCGCGCGGGCCACCGCGTCGATGCCGCGGATCAGTTCGGAGAAGAACTCGCCGTGCAGGTCCGGCAGGACCACGCCGATGGTCTGGGTGCTGCGGCTGCTCAGGCTGCGTGCCGCGCCGTGCGGGCTGTAGCGCAGGCGCCGGGCCACCTCCAGCACCTGGCGGCGCACCGGCTCGGCCACGTTGCTGTGGCCGTTGAGCGCACGCGACACCGTGGCCACCGAGACCTTCGCCTCGCGGGCGACGTCGCGGATGGTCACCGCCTGGCGTCCCATACTCCCTCCCGAAGCACGGCTTACCCGTCGGCACTGTAAACGTTTTCAGAAGCTGCTGCCAAGCCGGGCGCGGCGGCAAAGCCGCGCCGTTTCAACGGTTTGGAGCGCAATCCGATGCCGCGTCGCAACATGACGCCGCCGCCTGCCCGGCGCCACCGCCGCGCCCCACCGGCGCCCGCCCGGCCGGCGCGGCAGCTGAAGCGCAGCCGGCGCCGCCGCTGGACAGGCCAGCAGCCAGCGCTTACCCTTGGCCTCACATGCGGCCGAAAGCAGCGGCCCGTCGGTTTCCCAGGGCACGCCCGGCTGCCTTGCTCCCGCGCCAGGCAGCCCGGGCGCCACGACGGCCCTCCGCTGCCGCGACCGGCCGCACGCAGACGACCTCCCGGCTGTCGGCCGCCGCCCCGTGCGGTGCCAGGCCTTTTTGATGTGCACGCAGCGGCGCCCGTCCCCGGCCCTTCCGGCGGCGGCCGCCCCCGCAGCCGGCACCTCGCCCACGGGATCCGGGCGTTCCGGCGCGGCCCCGTCCCGGGCAGGGCTTTCGAGCAGATGACTTCGCAGACCGCGCAAGACGCGACCACCACAACGCAGCCGCCCCGCGCGCCGCAGCAGCAGGAGATGCCGCTGGCGGTCGTGCACGGGCAGCCGCTGCTGCAGATCCCGCAGGACCTGTACATCCCGCCGGACGCGCTGGAGGTCATCCTCGACGCCTTCGAGGGCCCGCTGGACCTGCTGCTGTACCTGATCCGCCGCCAGAACCTGGACATCCTCGACATCCCGGTGGCGGAGATCACCCGGCAGTACATCGCCTACATCGAGGTGATGCAGGAGCTGCGCTTCGAGCTGGCGGCCGAGTACCTGCTGATGGCCGCGATCCTGGCCGAGATCAAGTCGCGCATGCTGCTGCCGCGGCCGCCGGCCGAGGAAGGCCAGGAGGAGGACCCGCGCGCCGAGCTGGTCCGCCGCCTGCAGGAGTACGAGCGCTTCAAGCAGGCCGCCGAGGACCTGGACGCGCTGCCGCGGATGGAGCGCGACACCCTGCCGGTGCAGGCGCACGTGCCCGACCGCACGGTGGTGCGGCTGCCGCCGCCGGTGGACCTGCGCGAGCTGCTGCTGGCGCTGCACGACGTGCTCAAGCGCGCCGAGCTGTTCAGCGGCCACCAGATCCGGCGCGAGGCGCTGAGCGTGCGCCAGCGCATGGGCGAGGTGCTGCAGAAGCTGGAGGACGGCCGCTTCCACCGCTTCGAGAGCCTGTTCACCGCCGAGGAAGGCCGGCTGGGCGTGCTGGTGACCTTCCTGGCCATGCTCGAACTGGCCAAGGAACAGCTGCTGGACATCGTCCAGGAGGCGCCGCTGGCGCCGATCTACGTCAAGTCGCTGGCCACCGGCAACACCGCCGAGCCGCTGCAGTTCCACAGCGAGTTCGACGACGGCGACACCGCCAACGAACCCGCCGCGCGCTGACGCCCCACCACCGAACCCGCGAGATCCATGGACCAGGCGCTGATCAACCGCATCGTCGAGGCCGCGCTGCTGGCGGCCAACCAGCCGCTGCCGCTGGCCCAGCTGTACGGGCTGTTCCCCGAGGACGAGCCGCCGCCGTCCGGCAGCGTGGAGCGGGCCCTGGAGGAGCTGCGCGAGGCCTGCGCCGACCGCGGCGTGGAGCTGGTCGAGGTGGCCTCCGGCTTCCGCTTCCAGGTCAAGCGCGAGGTCCATCCCTGGGTGGCGCGGCTGTGGACCGAACGCAAGACCCGCTACACCCGCGCCACCCTGGAGACCCTGGCGCTGATCGCCTACCGGCAGCCCATCACCCGCGGCGAGATCGAGCAGGTGCGTGGCGTGGCGGTCAGCAGCAACATCATCCAGGCGCTGGAGGAGCGCGAGTGGATCCGCGTGGTCGGCCACCGCGACGTGCCCGGGCGGCCGGCCCTGTACGGCACCACCAAGGCCTTCCTGGACTACTTCGGCCTCAAGAGCCTGGACGAGCTGCCGCCATTGTCCGAGCTGAAGGACATCGGCGAGCTGGAACCGGAACTGCCGCTGGATCCGGACGCCGCCCCCGCCCCGGCGACCGCCGCCGCCGGCGCCGACGCCGGCCAGGCCGCGGGGGGCGCAGGCGATGCGCCGGCCAACGACGACGACGGTGCCGCCGCGCAGGACGCGCAGGCCCCGTCCACCCCCGAAGAATCCCTGCCGGAGGCCGACACGGCCGCCGGCCCTTCCGAACCCCAGGCCGAAGCAACCGACGACGGCCGGAGCCAGATCCATGACTGATCCCACCCCCCGCAAGACCCTCGGCCGGCTGTCGCTCAAGCGCGACGCCGCCGCCCCCGCCGCGCCCCGCCTCGAGGAGCGGCTGCACAAGGTCCTGGCCCAGGCCGGGCTCGGCTCGCGCCGCGCGCTGGAGCAGCGCATCGCCGACGGCCTGGTCAAGGTCAACGGCGAGGTCGCCCAGGTCGGCCAGAGCATCCGCAGCGGCGACCGCGTGGAGCTGGACGGCCGCACCTTCGTCGCCTCGGCGCTGACCGAGCCGCCGCGCGTGCTGCTGTACAACAAGCCGGAAGGCGAGGTCACCACCCGCGAGGACCCCGAGGGCCGGCCCACCGTGTTCGATTCGCTGCCGCGCCTGAAGGGTGCGCGCTGGATCGCCGTCGGCCGCCTGGACATCAACACCACCGGCCTGCTGCTGCTGACCACCGACGGCGAGCTGGCCAACGCCATGATGCATCCCTCGCGCGAGGTCGAGCGCGAGTACGTGGTGCGCGTGCGCGCCCCGGAGGGGCAGGACAGCGTGCCCGAGGCCGTGGTCCAGCGCCTGGCGCAGGGCGTGGAGCTGGAGGACGGCCCGGCCCGGTTCGAGCAGATCGAGCGCATCGGCGGCACCGAGTCGCACGACTGGTTCAAGGTCGTGGTCAAGGAGGGCCGCAACCGCGAGGTGCGCCGCCTGTGGGAATCGCAGGGCTGCCAGGTCAGCCGGCTCAAGCGCGTGCGCTACGGCAGCATCAGCCTGCCGCGCGAGCTGCTGCGCGGCCAGTCGCAGGAGCTGCCGGCGGCCCAGGTCGAGGCCCTGCGCCGCGAGCTGGGCCTGGAGGACGCCACCCGCTCCACCCTGACCCTGCAGCCGGTGATCGGCCAGCGCCGCGCCGCCCGCGCCACCGTGCACGTGGGCCAGGAGGCCGGCCGCGGCCAGGCCTACGTCAACGGCCTGAACCTGGCCGACGAGGGCCGCGAGCTGCGCCGCTTCGACACCCTGCGCGAGGACCGCCGCGGCCGCGGCGGCAAGAAGGCCGCCGGCGGCCTGACCGTGACCGGCGAGGCCGCCGCCAAGCAGGCGCAGAAGCCGCTCAAGCAGCGCAAGCAGAAGGGTCTGGACGACAACCCGGCCGCGTTCCGCACCTGGTACGTGCCCGAGGGCGTGGGCACCGGCCCGGCCGGCCACCGCAACGCCGGCCCGGGCGGCAAGCGCAAGCCCAAGAAGGCCAAGAAGGCCAAGGCCGGCGCGCGCCCCTACTTCCCGTCCGACCACGCCGCGCCGGGCGGCACGCCCGGCCGCGGCGGCCCGCGCCGCAACCGCGGCCGCTGAGGGACGGGACACCCGGCACCAGGCGGCGGCGCGGCCGCGCCGTCGCCGCGCCCGGGGCCGGCGCATGCCGGCGGCGCGTCAGCGCGGTTCGATCACGAACTTGCCGAAGGCCAGGCCCAGGTCCCAGCCCTTGCCCTTGCCGGCCAGGGCCAGTGAGACCTCGCCCTTGGTCATCACCTGCGCCCTGCCCGACTTGACCGCGCCGGCGTGGACCTCGGCGGCGACGTAGGTGCCCAGCGTCTCGCGGATGTTGGCCACGCCGGAGAATTCGCCCACACCGTCGTCGATGCGCGACTTGCCGAAGGTGATGCCGCCCCCCTTGGCGCTGATCTTCACCGGCAGGCTGGCGCCGTTGTCGCAGGTGATGGTGCCGGTGCCCTGGGCGGTCTTGTAGAACGCGGACCAGCCCGACAGGGTGAAGCGCAGCTTGCAGTCGATGTCGCGCGCGTGCGCGGCGGGCGTGGCGGCCAGGGCGATCAGGCCGGCAAGCAGGATTCGCGGCAGGTGCATGGCATGGACTCCGTGGGATGCCGGGGATCCCGGCGCCGTGGCGAGTTTAGGCCAGCGGCGCGTGTCCGTGGCGTCCCCGCGGCACCGGCGCGGTTCACCGGTGGCCGTGCCGGGCCTTCAGCGCAGCTGGAAGGCGTCGGCGTCGAGCATGGCCGGGAAATGCGCCCGGTGCGCGGCCAGGGCCTCGGCCGAGAGCGTGCTGGTCAGCACCTGCTCGCGGCCGTGGGCCTCGACCTGGGCCTGGCCGAGGAAGTCGACCACCGCGCTGTCGCCGCTGTAGTCCAGGCCGTTGCCGTCGCGGCCGACGCGGTTCACCCCGGCCACGTAGCACAGGTTCTCGATCGCGCGCGCGCGCAGCAGCGTGCGCCAGGCGTGGGCGCGGGGCGAAGGCCAGTTGGCCACGAAGATCTGCAGGTCGAAGTCCAGCCCGCCCGCGCGTTCAACGTCGTAGCGGTTGCGGCAGAACACGGGGAAGCGCAGGTCGTAGCAGACCTGCGGGTTGATCCGCCAGCCCTTCCATTCCACGGTCAGGCGGTCGCGCCCGGGCGTGTAGCGCCTGTGCTCGCCGGCGTAGCGGAACAGATGGCGCTTGTCGTAGTGCGCCAGCCCGCCGTCCGGGGTGGCCCACAGCAGGCGGTTGAACACGCCCTGCTCCGTGCGCAGCTGCACGCTGCCGGTCACCGCCGCGCCCAGGCGCGCGGCCTGCTCGCGGATCCAGGCCACGGTCGGGCCGTCCATGCCCTCGGCGCGCTCGATGGCATCGTTGGAGAAGCCGCTGGTGAAGGTCTCCGGCAGCACCACCAGGTCGGTGGCGCCGGCCAGCGGCGCCAGCAGCGCGCCGTAGTAGGCGCGGTTGGCCTCCGGGTCATGCCAGCGGGTGTCGCCCTGGACCAGGGAAATGCGCAGATCCTGCATGGCCGTGTGCCTCACAGTCGCCGCAGCCGTTCGATGGCCGCGTCCAGGGTGGCCTCGTTCTTGGCGAAGCACAGCCGCACCAGGCGCTGCCCGGCCGGCGGCTGCGCGTAGAACGGCGACAGCGGGATGGCGGTCACCCCGTGCTCCACCGTCAGCCACTTCACGAACTCCAGATCCGGCAGGTCGCTGACCTCCGAGTAGTCCACCAGCTGGAAGTAGCCGCCGGCCACCGGCAGCGGCTTCAGCCGCGTGCCCAGCAGCTGCTGCCGGAAGCGGTCGCGCTTGGCCTGGTAGAAGGCGCCCAGCGCCTGGTCGTGCTCCGGCGCCTCGCGCAGCATCGCGGCGAAGGCGTGCTGGGCCGGGGCGAAGGTGCAGAACACGTTGTACTGGTGCACCTTGCGGAACTCCGCGCTCAGCGCCGGCGGGGCGATGCAGTAGCCGACCTTCCAGCCGGTGCAGTGGTAGGTCTTGCCGAAGCTGGAGACCACGAAGGCGCGCTCGCGCAGCCGCGGCCAGCGCAGCACCGACTCGTGGCGGGCGCCGTCGAAGACGATGTGCTCGTACACCTCGTCCGACAGCAGCACGATGTCCGTGCCCTCCAGCAGCGCTTCCAGGGCCTGCATGTCGGCGGCCGAGAACATGGCCCCGGACGGGTTGTGCGGGCTGTTGACCATCAGCATGCGCGTGCGGGGGGTGATCGCGGCGCGCACGCGCTCCCAGTCCACGGCGAAACTGGCCGGATCCAGCGACACGTGCACCGCGCGCGCGCCGGCCAGGTCGATGGCCGGCTCGTAGCAGTCGTAGGCCGGGTCCAGCACGACCACCTCCTCGCCGGGGCGCACCACCGCCTGGATGGCGTTGAAGATGGCCTCGGAGGCGCCGCTGGTGACGGTGACCTCGGCATCGGCGTCCACCCCGGCGCCGTAGCAGCGCCGCACCTTGGCGGCGATGGCCTGGCGCAGCGCCGGCACACCGGTCATCGGCGCGTACTGGTTGTGGCCCTCGCGCATGGCCGCATCCAGCGCGTCCACCAGGCGCTGCGGCACCGGGAAGTCGGGGAAGCCCTGGCCCAGGTTCACGGCACCGTGCTCGGCCGCCATCTGCGACATCACGGTGAAGATGGTCGTGCCCACCCTGGGCAGTTTGGTCGGCGGGATCTGGAACGGCATCAGGATCGCGGCGTTGGAGGGGAGACCGCGGAGTGTACGCAATGGCCGCCGCGGACGAAGATGGAGGCATGCACTCCACCCGCCCCGCCCCGGACGCCGCCGCCCTGCTGGCCGCCTACCTGCGGGCCCGCTACCGCGTGGCCCTGGCCCCGGGCCGCTGGCTGGAACTGCACGTCGGCCGCCCGCCGCCGGAGCCGCTGGCGCGCTGGCAGCCGCGGGCGCCGCTGACCCTGGTCACGGCCTGGAACCCGCGCTCGCAGCCGCGCACGGAGGCGGAGAACGCACGCGCCGACGCCGCCCTGCGCGCCGACCTGGCCGCCGCCGGTTGGCCGGTGCTGCCGGCCGAGAACAGCGACCGGGAGGGCCGCTGGCGCGAGCCGGGCTGGCTGGTGGCCGGCCCCTCCGCGGCGCAGGCCGACGCCCTGGCCCGCCGCTACGGCCAGGCCGGCGTGCTCCACGCCGCCCCCGGCCAGCCGGTGCGCCTGCGCATGTACCTGCCCCGCCCCGCCGGCCCGGCCGTCGACGCCGTGGACTGGTGCTCCCCCCTGTAGGAGCCCGGTGCGCGGCGGCCTGGCCGGCGCATCCGGCGCCGGCGTTCGCCCGCCAAGCCCAGGGCGCCGCACCGGCTGCGGCACGTGCAACGCAGGCTCCGGTCCCTGACTGCCCCGTCCGATCGCCGCTGGCTCCCGGCCGGATCGCCGCCGACGCGCTCCTGCGGGGGATGCCCGGGAGCGGCGGCAGGCTACAATGCGCGGCGATGACCGACACCGCCCCTGTCCCGCTGCTGGCCGCCCGTGGCCTGGCGTTCGCCCGCAACGAGGTGCCGGTGTTCGGCCCGCTGGATTTCGCCGTCGAGGCCGGCGAGGCCCTGCTGGTGCAGGGCGGCAACGGCAGCGGCAAGACCACCCTGCTGCGCGTCCTGGCCGGGCTGCTGCGCGCGGACGCCGGCGGCATCGAGATCGAGGGCCAGCCCGCCGCGCCGGCCTCGCGCGCCCATGCCATCGCCTACCTCGGCCATCTGCCCGCGCTCAAGGGCGAACTGACCGTGGAGGAAAACCTGCGCTTCCTGTGCGGCCTGCACGGCCGGCGCCCCGGCCAGACCATCGGCGACGCCCTGGCCATCGTCGGCCTGTCCGGCTACGAGGACGCGCCGGCGCGGCAGCTGTCGGCCGGGCAGAAGAAGCGCGTGGGCCTGGCACGCATGTGGCTGTCGCCGGCGCCGCTGTGGCTGCTGGACGAGCCCTACGCCAACCTCGACCTGGACGGCATCAACCTGGTCAACCGCATGATCCCGGCGCACCTGCGCGCCGGCGGCGCGGCCCTGGTCACCACCCACGGCGCCTACGCCGCCCCGCCGGTGCGCACGCGCCTGCTGGAGCTGGGAGCGGCCGCATGAGCACCCGCCCCGGCCTGCTGCGCGGCGCCCGGGCCCTGCTGCTGCGCGACCTGCGTCTGGTCTGGCGGCGCCGCGGCGACGCCCTGCAGCCGGCGCTGTTCGCGGTGCTCGTGGTGGTGATGTTCGCCCTGGCCCTGGGCGGCGAGAAGCAGGTGCTGCGCGACCACGTCGCCCCGCACGCGATCTGGGTGGCGGTGCTGCTGGCCGGCCTGCTGTCGCTGGACAGCCTGTTCCGCGGCGATGCCGAGGACGGCTCGCTGGAGCAGTGGCTGCTGGCGCCGGTGCCGCTGGCCTGGCTGGTGGCGGTGCGCACCTTCGGCCACTGGCTGACCACCGCCGTGCCGCTGCTGGTGGCGGTGCCGGTGCTGGGCGAGTTCCTGTACCTGCCGCGCGCGCAGTTGCCGCTGCTGCTGTTGACCCTGCTGCTGGGCACGCCCACGCTGAGCCTGCTGGGCGCGGTGGTGGCCGCGCTGACCGTGGGCCTGAAGCGTTCGGGCATCCTGGTGGCGCTGCTGGCCCTGCCGCTGTACGTGCCGGTGCTGGTGTTCGGCGCCGGCAGCGTGGCCGCCGCCGCACAGGGCCTGGATCCCAGCGGTTCGCTGCTGCTGATGGCGGCGATGCTGGTGGCTTCGGCGGTGCTGGCGCCGCTGGCCGCGGCGGCGGCGATCCGGATCGCGCAGGGGTGAGACTCAGGTTCCTGAGCGCGCACCCGCCTGCGCCTTGCGCTGGATCAAGGGCCGCCGCGGCGCGTGCGGCGACAATGCAGGCTGGTGCGGTGTGGCCGCGCGGTGCGCCCACCCGGTCCACCCACGGCCTCCGCCGCCTTCGCTTGGCGCGGGGGACGGAGTCTGAAAAAATGCGCTTTTCCTGCCCGTACAGCCCGACCGGCCGGCGGCCCGCGCCCCCGACCGGCGCCTTCCAGCGAGCAATGTCCTGTCCATGAACCCGGTGATCCGCTGGTTCCACCTCCTCGGCTCGCCGCCGTACTTCGACCGCTTCGCCGCGCGCTGGGCACCGTGGTGCTACCTGGCCGGCGTGCTGCTGATGGCGGTGGGCACGTGGCAGGCGCTGTTTGTGGTGCCGGCCGACTACCAGCAGGGCGACAGCGCCCGCATCCTCTACATCCATGTGCCTTCGGCCTGGATGAGCCTGGCCGTGTACGCGCTGATGGCCGTCTACGCGGGCGTCGCCCTGGTGTGGCGGATCAAGCTGTGCGAGATCCTGGCCATGGCGTGCGCCCCGATCGGCGCGGCCTTCACCGCCATCACCCTGGCCACCGGTTCGATCTGGGGCAAGCCCATGTGGGGCACCTGGTGGGACTGGGACCCGCGCCTGACCACCGAGCTGATCCTGCTGTTCCTGTACCTGGGCGTGATCGGCCTCTACCACGCCGGCGACGACCGCCGCGCCTCGGCCCGGGCCGCCGGCCTGCTGGCCATCGTCGGCGTGGCCCTGCTGCCGGTGATCCGCTACTCGGTCGAGTGGTGGGACTCGCTGCACCAGGGCCAGACCGTGCGCGTGTTCGGCCAGTCCAGCCTGGACCCGAGCATGGCCGCGCCGCTGTGGTGGATGGTGGTCGGCACCAAGTTCTGGTTCGCCGGCTCCCTGCTGGCCCGTGCCCGCGCCGACAACCTGCGCCGCGAGGCCGGGCGCGACTGGGTGCGCAAGCTCGCCGAGGAAGGCGCATGACCTACCTGCCTTACGTGATCGGCGCCTACGCGGTGTTCGCGGTGGTGCTGCTGTGGGACTTCCTGGCGCCGCGGCTGCAGCTGCGGCGCGAACTGCGTGCCGCCCGCCTGCGCGCGGCGCGCGCGCGCAAGCCGGCCGCCACGGCCGGGGAGCTGAGCCGATGAACCCGGTCCGCCGCCGCCGCCTGCTGCTGGTGGCCCTGCTGGTGCTGGCCTCCGGCGCGGTGACCGCGCTGGTGGCCATGGCCCTGCAGCGCAACGTCGCCTATCTCTACACTCCGGCCGAGGTGCTGCGCGGCGAGGCCGGCGAGCGTGCCCGCTTCCGCCTGGGCGGCATGGTCGAGAAGGGCTCCTTCCGCCGCGAGGCCGGCTCGCTGGAATCGCACTTCCGCGTCACCGACGGCGACGCGCAGCTGCCGGTGGTCTACACCGGCATCCTCCCCGACCTGTTCCGCGAGGGCCAGGCGGTGGTGGCCACCGGCCGCATGCAGGACGGCGTGTTCGTCGCCGACACCGTGCTGGCCAAGCACGACGAGACCTACATGCCCAGGGAAGTGGCCGACAAGATGGGCATCGCACACCGCAAGCACGACGTGCAGGTGCCGGCGGAGGACACGCCTTGAGGCCCTTCCCGGTGGGCGGCCGGAAGCGGCGCGGGTACGGCCATGCTGCCTGAACTCGGCCAGGTCCTGCTGCTGCTGGCGATGGTGGTGGCCGCGCTGCAGGCGGTGCTGCCGCTGGCCGGCGCCGCGCGCGGCAACGCCGCGTGGATGGCGGTGGCGCGCCCGGCCGCGCACCTGCAACTGCTGCTGCTGGCCGGCGCCTTCGCCATCCTGACCCACGCCTTCGTGGTCCAGGACTTCTCGGTCCGCTACGTGGCGGCCAACTCCAACTCGCTGCTGCCGATGGTCTACCGCTACTCGGCGGTGTGGGGCTCGCACGAGGGGTCGCTGCTGCTGTGGGCGCTGGTGCTGGCACTGTGGACCTCGGCCGTGGCCCTGTTCTCGCGCTCCCTGCCGCCGCCGGTGGTGGCGCGGGCGCTGGGCGTGATGGGCGCGGTGGCGCTGGGCTTCCTCGCCTTCCTGGTGTTCACCTCCAACCCGTTCGAGCGGCTGCTGCCGGCCCCGCCGGAGGGCCGCGACCTCAACCCGCTGCTGCAGGACCCGGGCCTGATCCTGCACCCGCCGATGCTGTACTTCGGCTACGTGGGCTTCGCCGTGCCGTTCGCCTTCGCCATCGCCGCGCTGCTGGACGGCCACATCGACGCGCGCTGGCTGCGCTGGACCCGGCCCTGGACCAACGTGGCCTGGGCGTTCCTGACCCTGGGCATCGCGCTGGGCAGCTGGTGGGCCTACTACGAGCTGGGCTGGGGCGGCTGGTGGTTCTGGGACCCGGTGGAGAACGCCAGCTTCATGCCCTGGCTGGTGGGCGCGGCGCTGATCCACTCGCAGGCGGTGACCGAGAAACGCGGCAGCTTCCCCGGCTGGACCCTGCTGCTGGCCATCGCCGCGTTCTCGCTGTCGCTGCTGGGCACCTTCCTGGTCCGCTCCGGCGTGCTGACCAGCGTGCACGCCTTCGCCTCCGATCCCTCGCGTGGCATGTTCATCCTGGCCTTCCTGGGCACGGTGGTCGGCGCCTCGCTGCTGCTGTATGCGCTGCGCGCCGGCCGCCTGGCCGAGGGCCCGGGCTTCGCCCCGGCCTCGCGCGAGACCCTGCTGCTGGTCAACAACCTGCTGCTGTCCAGCGCCTGCGCCATGGTGCTGCTGGGCACGCTGTACCCGCTGCTGGCCGATGCCCTGGAGCTGGGCAAGATCTCGGTCGGTCCACCCTACTTCGGCCTGCTGTTCTTCGTGCTGATGGTGCCGCTGGTGGTGCTGGTGCCGTTCGGCCCGCTGGCGCGCTGGCAGCGCGAGCAGCCCTCGAGGCTGGTCGCGGCGCTGGTGCCGTGGCTGGGCGTGGCCGCGGGCCTGGGCGTGCTGGCCTGGTTCCGGGCGCCGCAGGGTGCATGGAAGAGCGCGCTGGGCGTGGCCGGCGCGGCCTGGGTGGGCCTGGGCACGCTGCGCTTCGCCTGGGCGCGGCTGCGCAACAGCGGGCGCATGAACGCCGAGACCTGGGGCCTGGTGCTGGCGCACCTGGGCATCGCCGTGTTCCTGGTCGGCGCCCTGCTGGTCGAGGCGCAGAACGTGCAGCGCGAGGTGGCGCTGGCGCCGGGCCAGCGCCTGGAGCTGGACCGCTACACCTTCGTGTTCGAGGGCGTGGAGCGCATCCCCGGCCCGAACTACACCGCCGAGCGCGGCAGCGTCCGGCTACTGCGCGACGGCCGCCCGCTGGCCGTGCTGCATCCTGAGAAGCGCGCCTACGCCAGCGGCGGCCAGGTGATGACCGAGGCGGCGATCCGCCCCGGCCTGGCCGGCGACGTGTACGTGGCCCTGGGCGAGCCGCTGGGCAACGGCAGCTGGGCGGTGCGCGTGCACGTCAAGCCCTTCGTGCGCTGGATCTGGACCGGCGCCCTGCTGATGGCCCTGGGCGGCCTGGTCGCCGCCGCCGACCGCCGCTTCCGCCAACCAACGGAGAAAGCCCCATGACCGCTTCCCAGGAGACCCCGAAGAACGCGCCCCCGCGCCCGGGACTGCCGCCGGTGGCCATCGTCATCGGCGCGCTGTTCTTCATCGGGCTGGTCGGGCTGATGCTGTACGGCGTGCGCCGCTCCGGCGACGCGGGCCGCGACGTGCTGCCCTCGGCGCTGATCGGCAAGCCGGCGCCGGAGTTCTCGCTGCCGGTGCTGCACGATCCCGGCGTCCGCTTCGGCTCGGCCGAGCTGCGCGGCGCGCCCTACGTGCTCAACGTCTGGGGCAGCTGGTGCGCGGCCTGCCGCGAGGAACACCCGGTGCTGACCCGCTTCGCCGAGACCCGGCGCGTGCGCGTGGTCGGCTACAACTGGAAGGACGAGCCGGAGGAGGCGCTGCGCTGGCTGGAGCGGTTCGGCAACCCGTTCTTCGTCGTGGTCGCCGACCAGGAAGGCCGCACCGCGCTGGACTGGGGTGTGGCTGGCGCGCCGGAGACCTTCCTGGTGGACGGCAACGGCATCGTGCGCTGGAAGCACACCGGCCCGCTGACCGACCAGGTCGTGCGCGGCCAGCTGCTGCCCGAGCTGGAACGGGCGGAGCGGGCGCGGTGAGCCGGCCGCTGCGCTCCCTGCTGCTGGCGCTGGCCCTGGCGGCCGGCGCCGGCGTGCACGCGCAGCCGGTGGACGACCCGGCGCCGCTGCAGTTCCACGACGCGGCCGAGGAGGCGCGCTTCCAGCACCTGGCCGGGCAGCTGCGCTGCGTGATGTGCCAGAACCAGTCGCTGGCCGACTCCAACGCGCAGATCGCCCGCGACATGCGCCGCCAGGTGCTGGACCTGATGCGCGAGGGCCGCTCGGACGAGGAGATCAGGCGCTTCCTGGTGGACCGCTACGGCGAGTTCGTGCTGTACCGGCCGCAGGTCGGCTCGCACACCTGGCTGCTGTGGTTCGGCCCGGGCCTGGTGTTGCTGGGCGGCGCCGTGGCGGTGTGGCGGATCGTGCGCCGGCGCGCGGCCAACGCCACCGGCGGGCCGCTGGCCGACGAGGAACTGGACCCGTGAGCGACGCCACCCTGCCCTTCGTGATCGTCGCCGCCCTGCTCAGCGTGGCCGTGCTCGGCCGCGTGCTGTGGCCGGTCTGGCGCGGCCCGCGCTGGCCGCTGGGTGCCGCGGTCGCCTCGCTCTCGGTGGTGGTGCTGGGCCTGTACGTGCTGGTGGGCACGCCACAGGCGCTGCGCGCCCCGGCCGCCGCGGAGGCGCCGCGGACCCTGCAGGAGGCGGTGGCGCGGCTGGAGGAGGAGCTGCAGCGCAACCCGGACGCGGCCGAGGGCTGGGCCCTGCTGGGCCGTTCGCGCGCGGCCCTGGGCGACCAGGCCGGCGCCCGCGACGCCTACGCTCGCGCGGTGGCGCTGGCGCCGGACGAGCCGGGTCTGCTGGTGGACGCGGCCGAGGCGCGCGCCCTGGCCGATCCGGAGCGGCGCTTCGACGAACAGGCGCTGGCCTGGCTGCGCCGCGCGCTGGAGCTGCAGCCCAGCCACCAGCGCGCCACCTGGTTCCTCGGCGTGGCCCAGCGCCAGGCCGGCCGGGCCGCCGAGGCCGCCGCGACCTGGGAGCCGCTGCTGGCCACGGTGGACGCGGCCACCGCGCGCAGCCTGCGCGAACAGATCGACGCCGCCCGCGCCGACGCCGGCCTGCCGCCGCTGCAGGCGGAGGCGGCCCCGGCCACCGCGCTGCGGGTGCGGCTGATGGTGCCGGCCGACCTGGCCGCGCGCACCGGCGCCCGCGAAGACGCGGCGGTGTTCGTGATCGCGCGCATCCCCGGCGGCCCGCCGATGCCGGTGGCCGTGGAGCGCCATCCGCTGCGCGACCTGCCGGCGGAGGTGGTGCTGGACGACCGCGACAGCCCCATGCCCACGCAGAAGCTGTCGGCGCTGGACGAGGTCGAGGTGCTGGCGCGGTTGTCGCTCGGCGGCAGCGCCGGGCGCGGCGAGGGCGACATCGAATCGCCCCCCGTGCGGGTGCGGCTGCCGGCGCAGGCACCGGTGGAGCTGCGCCTGGACGCGGCGCGCTGAGCCCACCCCCGGCGGAACACGGCTTTCCCGCCCCGCGCTGCGGCCGGCGGCGCGATGCCGGTACACTGCGGCGCCTATGGCTACCGTCACGCCTGACGCCGCGCCCGGCGAGTTCATCCCGCCCGGCAGCCGCTTCCACTTCCTGCCGTCCCCGTTCCCGATGAAACGGGGCGGGCAGCTGCTGGGTGCGCGGGTGGCCTACGAGACCTGGGGCCGCCTCAACGACGCCCGCGACAACGCGGTGCTGATCGTCACCGGCCTGTCGCCGGACGCCCACGCCGCCTCGCACGCCGACGACCCCACGCCCGGCTGGTGGGAGGCCATGCTCGGCCCCGGCAAGCCGATCGACACCGGCCGCTGGTTCGTGGTCTGCGTCAACTCGCTGGGCAGCTGCAAGGGCTCCACCGGCCCGGCCTCGATCGATCCGGCCACCGGCCAGCCCTACCGCCTGTCGTTCCCGGCCCTGTCGATCGAGGACATCGCCGACGCCGCCGCCGCGGTGGTGCGCGGCCTGGGCATCGAACGGCTGGCCTGCGTGATCGGCAACTCCATGGGCGGCATGACCGCGCTGGCGCTGCTGCTGCGCCACCCGGGCATCGCCCGCGCCCACATCAACATCTCCGGCAGCGCGCGCGCCCTGCCGTTCTCCATCGCGGTGCGCTCGCTGCAGCGCGAGGCCATCCGCCTGGACCCGAACTGGAACGAGGGGCACTACGACGCCGGGCGCTATCCCGAATCGGGCATGCGCATCGCCCGCAAGCTGGGCGTGATCACCTACCGCTCGGCGCTGGAGTGGGACGGCCGCTTCGGCCGCGTGCGCCTGGACTCGGACCGCGCCGACAACGAGCCCTTCGGCCTGGAGTTCGAGGTGGAAAGCTACCTGGAGGGCCACGCGCGCCGCTTCGTGCGCCGCTTCGACCCCAACTGCTACCTGTACCTGAGCCGCTCGATGGACTGGTTCGACCTGGCCGAGTACGCCGACGGCGACGTGCTGGCCGGGCTGGCGAAGATCCGGGTCGAGCGCGCCCTGGCCATCGGCGCCAACACCGACATCCTGTTCCCGGTGCAGCAGCAGGAGGAGATCGCCGAGGGCCTGGCCCGCGGCGGCGCGCAGGCGCGCTTCCTGGGCCTGGACTCGCCCCAGGGCCACGACGCCTTCCTGGTCGACTTCGGCCGCTTCGGCCCGGCGGTGCGCGGCTTCCTGGACGAGCTGGCCGGGTAAACGTTTCCACCGAAACGTTTATCTAACATCCGTCCCGGTACCCTGCCGACCCGTCCCAACGGAGCCTGGGCTTGGATTTCCCCGGCAAACAGAAACTGGTCGAGGCGCTGGATGCGGCCGTGCGCCTGCGCGAGAAGACCGCGGTCACCGCCCGGCTGCGCCAGGCCCTGTCCAGGCTGTTCGCCGGCGGCGCGGTGGAGCTGCCGCCGGCGGTGCTGGAGCCGGTGGCCGACCACTACGCGCGCCGCCTGCTGCACCAGAGCCCGGGCCTGGGCTACAGCGTCATCGCCATGACCTGGGGGCCCGGCCAGGGCACCCCGATCCACGACCACGACGGTTGCTGGTGCGTGGAAGGCGTCTGGCACGGGCGCCTGGCCATCACCCGCTACGAGCCGCTGGAGCGCGACGGCGACCGCTGGCGCTTCCAGGCCGTGGAGACGCTGGAGGCCGGCCCCGGCTCGGCCGGCAGCCTGATCCCGCCGCACGAATACCACGTCATCCGCAACACCGACCCGGCGGCGGTGGCCGTCTCGCTGCACGTGTACCAGCGCCCGCTGCTGCGCTGCCACGTGTTCGTGCCCGAGCCCGGCGCGGACGGCTGGACCCGGCGCGAGCTGCGCGAACTGGCCACCGACCCGGCGCGATAGCCGGTGCCGGCAGGCCCCGGCTATACTTGCCGCGCCTGCCGAAGTGGCGGAACTGGTAGACGCAGCGGACTCAAAATCCGCCGCCCTCAAAGCGTGTGGGTTCGAGTCCCACCTTCGGCACCATCGGCAAGGGCCGGGCCTGTCGCCCGGCCCTTCGCGCATCCGCGCCAAGCCCGGCTCACCGGCACCAGGTCCCGCCACCGCGGCCGCCATCGGCGCAGCCGCAGGAGTCGGCCACATGGCCGTCCCGCTCCGGGCCTGGCCGCCGGCGTGCGGCGTGGATGCAGCGCCAGGTGGCGCGGGCGCCGGCACCCGCGGCCAGCGCCAGGAAACCCGCCGCCACCCACAGCAGCCCGGGCGAGGCCGCCTCCCGCGGCGTGCCTGCGGCCGGCCCCAGCCAGGACAGGCCGGCCACCAACAGGGCTCCCAGCAGCAGCGACAGCGCCGTTCCATAGGCGCGCAGCAGACGCATCCCGCGCATCACGACCTCCTTCGCCGGCGCAGGCTAGTCGGTCCCGGTCGCAGCCGCTGAGACGTGGCGCTCACGCCGGCCGCGGCAAGCTGCGCGGCGGGGCCCAAGGGAGCGTGCAATGAACGAACTGCCCGAGAGGATCGTCGAGTCGCAGGAGGAGATCGCGCGCCTGGAGGCGCTGTGCCGGGTGCTGGACGATCAGGCGCAGGTGCGCCTGCGCCTGGCCGACGGCAGCTACGTGGACGGCGTGGTGGCGGTGCGCCCGAGCATGCAGACCTTCCGCCTGGACGGGCGCGAAGGCACCAACGCCCTGCTGCGCCTGGAGCCGCTGTCCGGCACCACGCCGCCACGCTACCTGTGGCTGGATGGCGTGGCCGAGGTCATCCGTCTGGGCACGGCCTGAGCGGCCGCCGCGCTCAGGCGCGGCCGGCGCCGATGTCGGCGATCTTGTCCACCAGCTCCGCCACCCGGTAGGGCTTGGCGATGAACGCCACCTGCCCGGGCAGCGGCGGCAGCTGCGAGCGCGGATGGCCCGAGGCCAGCACCACACGGATGCCGGGCCGCAGCGCCAGCGCCTCCTGGGCCAGTTCCACGCCGGAGACGCCGTGCGGCATCACCACGTCGCTGAAGACCACGTCCACCGGCCCCTCGCCGCGCAACACGCGCAAGGCCTCGGCGCCGCCGCCGGCCACGGTGACCCGGAAACCGGCCAGTTCCAGCGCCTCGGCCACCACGTCGCGCAGCAGCAGGTCGTCGTCCACGAACAGCACATGGGTCTGCGATGCACTCACGCCCTTTCCTCCCCTTCCGGCGCCGCGTACGGCAGGCACAGCTCCACCCGGGTTCCGCCGCCGGGCCGGCTGGTGATGACCATGCGGCCGCCCGACTGGCACACGAAGCCGTGCACCTGGCTCAGGCCCAGGCCGCTGCCCTTGCCCACGTCCTTGGTGGTGAAGAACGGATCCATCGCCCGCTCGGCCACCTCCGGCGCCATGCCGATGCCGGTGTCGCTGACCGCCACGCGCACCTCGCGGCCGCGGCCGGCGCCCTCGGCGCCCGACACCACGCTGGACTCCGCTTCCGCGCCGGCCGCGGCCGCACCGGCCACATGGGCGTCGGGACCGGCAATCCCTGTCGTGACCACGATGGTGCCGCCGCCTTCCATGGCATCGCGCGCGTTGAGCACCAGGTTGAGCAGCGCGGCCTCGAGCTGGCAGGCGTCCACCACCACCGGTAGCTCGCCCGGGGCCAGCCGGTACTCGATGCGGATGGTCTCGTCGCAGGCGCGGCGCAGCAGCGTGGCCGAGCGCCGCAGCTGCGCGTTCACGTCCAGCCGCTCCGGCGCCAGCGCCTGCCCGCGCGAGAACGACAGCAGCTGGCGGGTCAGCAGCGAGGCATGGTCGGCGGCGCGGTGGGCCGGCTGCAGCAGCTCGCGGCGGCGCTGCGGATCGTCGCCGAAGCGCTCGACCAGGTCCAGGCTGTTGACGATCACCGTCATCAGGTTGTTGAAGTCGTGCGCCAGGCCCGCGGTCAGGCGCGCCATCGCCTCCAGGCGCTGGCTGCGCGCCAGCGCCTCGCGCGAGCGCTCCAGCTGCTGCTGGGCGATGCGGCGCTCGGTGATGTCGCGGGTGACCTTGGCGAAGCCGACCAGCCGGCCGTCGCGGTGGATCGCGTCCACCACCACGCTGGCCCAGAAGCGCGAGCCGTCCTTGCGCACGCGCCAGCCCTCGGCGGTGTGCCGCCCCTCGCGCGCGGCCTCCTCCAGCGTGCGCTGCGGCAGGCCGCCGGCGCGGTCCTCGGGCGTGTAGAAGCGTGAGAAGTGCTGGCCGATGATCTCGCTGGCGGTGTAGCCCTTGATGCGCTGCCCGCCCGGATTCCAGCTCACCACGCAACCGTCGCGGTCGAGCATGTAGATGGCGTAGTCGGTTACGCTCTCGACCAGCAGCCGGAACTGGTCATAGTCGGCGATGGCCCCGCCGCTCCAGACGGGCTGTGGTCGTCCCTGCATGGACTGGATCCCCCGGGGTGATTGCAGGAATTGGAGGATTTTGGCGGCCGGCACCGTGAAGGCAGCGTTGTGGAAGCCTGTCGGTCTGCGGTTTCACGCGCGGTTGCCGGCCGCGGCCACAGGCTGGCCTTCCCCGCATTCCGGTGAGCGCATGCGCCAGGCCCTGCTGATCGTGGACATGATCAACCGCTTCGATTTCGAGGGCGGCGCGGCGCTGCTGCGCGCCACGCGGCCGGTGGCGCCGCGCATCGGCGCGCTGGCCCGCCGCTTCCGCGCCGCGGGCGCGCCGGTGGTCTACGTCAACGACAACTTCCTGGACTGGCGCGGCGGTTTCGCCGACCTGGTGGCCAGCTGCGCCGGCGAAGGCGCGGGCGGCGCGGAGATCGTGCGCCACGTGCTGCCGGAGGCGCGCGACCGCTTCGTGCTCAAGCCCCGCCACTCCGGGTTCCTCGATTCGCCGCTGGAGCTGCTGCTGCGCCAGCTGCGGGTGCGCCGGGTGGTGGTCACCGGCATCGCCGCCGATTCCTGCATCCTGATCACCGCGCACGACGCGCACATGCGCCAGCTGCAGGTGCAGGTGCCGCGCGACTGCGTGGCGGCGCAGACCGTCGCGCGCCGCGACCGTGCGCTGGCGCTGATGCGGGATGCCTTCGGGATCGACGTGCGCGGAGCGCGCACGGTGCGTCTTGTCGCGGATGCGGCCGGCCGCGGCCGCGGTGCCGGCGCCGGGAGGCGCCGGCGGAATCAGGCCACGCCGTAGTGGCGCGCCACGTCCCGGGCGAGCAGCCGCTCGTCCAGCTGTTCGAGCGCCATCACCCGCACCGTGCCCACCTGGGGCAGGCGCAGCAGGCGCTCGACGTAGATCTCGCGTCCCTGCTCGGTTTCCAGCATGCACCGGGTGAACCCGTGCGGGACCACGCCGCGGGACCCGTCCTTGCTCCCGCCGACATACAACACGATGGACATTTCGGCCGTACCTCTTACTGCCTTGTACCGTTTCCGGTCGATGCGCACAGTGTGCCGGCAGGCACGTTAGTTCTCCGTGCAACCAAAGTTAGAGGCGGTGTGTTGCCGCAAGCGGTACGGGCGGTTGCGGCAAGGTGAACGCGTCGTTCAGGCGCGCGCCCACGGCCACCAGCCGCGGCCGTGCATGGCGTAGCGGTCGGCCGCGCGCTCGAACGGATTGCGCACCGACACGCCGCCGCACAGCAGGTACAGCGGCACGAACAGCGGTCCCAGCACCATGTACTGGTAGACGTGCGCGCGCTCGTGGTCGCCCAGGCGCACGGCGGGATGGCGGCAGCGGCCGGCGCGGTGCTCGTAGGTGACACAGCGCGCCTCCAGGTCCGGGCCGGTGGCCAGGATCACGTTGCCCAGGGTGAGCGCCCCGCCCGGGCCCCACGGACACCGGGCGAACAGCAGCGCGCATTCCCCGCGCGCCAGGCGCGGCCGCGCGCCCAACGGCACCAGGACCAGGCCGGCCAGCAGGCCCGCCAGCGTCCACGGCAGGGCCCAGAGCATCCCGGCCGCCAGTGCCAGCGCGCGCAGCCGCCTGCGCACCGGGCTCAGTCCGATTCGTTGGGCATCAGCAGCCACAGGATCAGGTAGACCAGGATGCCCGGGAACGCCGCCGAGGCGATGGACACGACCACGTAGAGGATGCGCAGCAGGGTCGAGTTCCAGCCGAAGCGGCGGGCGATGCCGCCGATGACGCCGGCGATCATGCGGTCGTTGAGCGAACGTGCCAGACCGGTGTTCGGGGTTGCGCTCATGGCCGACTCCACGGGAAACCTGGCCCGAGTCTAGCGCTGCCCCGCGTCCACGCGCAGTTGATGCAGGCGTTCGCGCAGCCATTCACCCGCCGACCGTTCAGGCTGGCCCGGGCAGGCCGCGCCACGGGCGCCCGGTGGGGCTGCCGCGGCTGCCGGCCTGTCCGATGAAGTCCCCGGCGCTGCCTGCAGGCCACGGCACCACGCATGCGGTACTGGGCACCGGAGGCCGGTCGCGTGCGGCGCTGGCGCCCTATCTGGCCGCCAGCCAGCCGTGGATCGCCGCCGGCACCTCGCGCTGGGCGCGGCTGGAGACGTAGATGCCGATGTGGCCGCCGCGGAAGCCCAGCTCGGTGTAGTCGCGCGTACCGACCAGGTCGCGCAGTGCGCGCGAGGCCGCCGGCGGCACCAGGTGGTCCTGTTCGGCGTAGACGTTCAGCACCGGCATGTCGATGAAGCCCAGGTCCACCGCCTGGCCGCCGATGCGCGCGGTGCGGTTGACGAAGGCGTTGCCCTGGTAGAACTGCTTGACGAAGTCGCGGAACGCCTCGCCCACCTGGTCGGGCGAGTCGAAGATCCACTTCTCCATGCGCAGGAAGTCCTCCACCGCCTTCGCGTCGCCCAGCGCGTCCACCAGGCCCACGTACTTCTGCAGGTTCAGGCGGAACGGCTTGAGCATCAGGTAGCTGGCGTTCATCAGGTCCGCCGGCACGTTGCCCAGGGCGTCCACGAACAGGTCCACATCCAGCCCGCGCACCCAGTTGGAGAGCATGTTGTCCGGGGTGTGGAAGTCCACCGGCGTGACCATGGTCACCAGGTTGCGGACCTTCCCCGGATGCAGCGCGCTGTAGCACAGCGACAGCGCCCCGCCCTGGCACACACCCAGCAGGTTGACCGGGCCGCCGTGCAGGCCCGCCAGGTGGTCCACGGCGCCGTCGATGTAGCGGTTGATGTAGTCGTCCAGGGTCAGGAAGCGGTCCGAGCGGTCCGGATAGCCCCAGTCCAGCACGTACACGTCCACGCCCAGCGCCAGCAGGCCGCGCACCAGCGAGCGGTCCGCCTGCAGGTCCACCATGTAGGGCCGGTTGACCAGCGCGTAGACGATCAGCAGCGGCGGGCCGGACACCGGCCCCTCGGCGGCGAAGCGGTACAGCACCACCTTGCCGTCGCGCCAGACCTCCTGGCGCGGGGTGGCGCCATAGTCCACCTGGCCGACCTGCGCCAGCACGCGCGCGCCCTCGGCCAGGCGCTGCTGGAACTCCCAGGCCTCGCGCGCCAGCGCGACCGGATCCAGGCGCAGCGGACCGCTCACCGGGCACGTCCTCCGCGCCCGCGCGGCGCGGCCTTGGCCGCAGCCCGGGCGCCGGGCTGCTTCGTGGCAGCGGCCCTGGACACGGCCTTCTCCGCGGTGGCGGCCTTCTTCGCCGGCGCGGACTTGCGCGCGGCGGGCTTCTTCGTGGCGGCAGGCCGTTTCGCGGCGGCCCTGCTGCCGGCCGGCGCCGCGGGGGCCGCGGAGCTTGCCCGGCCGTCACCGCCGGCGTGGCGGCCGGCGCGCATGGCACGTTCCAGCTCGGCCACCTTGCGGTGCACCGCGTCCAGCTCGCTGCGCCCGGGCAGGCCCAGCAGCGCGCCCAGCAGCTCCACCTCGCGCTGCAGGCCCAGGCGCAGGCGCATCTGCGCGTTGGTCATGGCGGCGAAGGCCTGGCCGAACTCCGGGGTCAGGGCCAGTTCGGCCCAGGCGTCCTCGGCCGCGTCGATCCACAGGTCGAACAGGGCGCGGGCCGATTCCAGCGGGGTACCGGTCTCCTCGCGCTCGGCCAGGCGCCGCTCGAACAGCTCGAAGGCGCGCTGCCCGGCGCGCTCCAGGTGTCCGGCGAAGTCCTGGCTGCGCTGCTCGCATTCCTGCCAGGCGCGGGCCAGCGCCTGCAGGCGCTCCTGGTGCTCGCGCGCCGGGCCGAAGGCCGGCTGCCGCAACCAGTGCTCCTGCTGCTCGCGCAGCGGGCGCAGCAGGCCTTCCAGCAGCGGGCGCACCTGGCGCAGCCAGTCGCCGGACAGGCCCGGCAGGCCGCGCAGCATGGCGAACGGATCGGCGGCCTCGCCGCCCAGCGCCTCGCGCCAGGCCTGGGCGATCTCGGCCGGGCTGCCGCCCCCGGCGAACCGGGCGGCCAGGCGCTGCATGCGCCCGTACCAGTCCAAGGCGGCCAGGTCCGGCCCCTGCCGGTCAACGCCGGCCAGCCCGCTCCAGGTTTCCCAGTACTGCCGCAGCAGCGACTCCAAGTCGCCGGCGGCCTTCGCCTCGGCCATGTGCCCTCCGTATTGCGCCGATCTTAGCAGCGGGCGCGGGCCGCGGCGCGGGCACCGGGCACGGTCAGGGCTTGGGGATGCGCAGGGTCTTGCTGATCATCAGCGAGCCGGACAGGGCGAACAGCAGCACCAGCGGGTGCAGCTGCCAGGGACCGAGCTGCCACTGCCCCCACCACAGCTCCGGGCCGATGGCCCCGCGTGCGGCGGCCACGGCCAGCACCACCACCAGCAGCAGGCTGGTCGGGATGGGCGTGCCCTCGAAGTACCTGACCTTGTCGCCACCGCCGGACAGGGCCTCGGCGGTGACGTTGTAGCGGGCCAGGCGGCTGACCCCGCAGCCGACGAAGTAGCTCAGCACCAGCCAGTCCCAGCCGCCCTGCATGCCGCAGGCGTAGGCCAGCGCGGCCGGGGCCACGCCGAAGGAGATCACGTCGGCCAGCGAGTCCAGCTCCCGGCCCAGGGTGGAGGCGGACTTGCGCCAGCGCGCCACCCGCCCGTCCAGGGCGTCGAACACGAACGCGGCCGGGATCAGCGCCATGCCCAGCAGCAGGTCGGCCGTCCGCCCCTCCTGCAGGAAGCGCATGGCCGCGAAGATGGCCCCGGTGCCGCAGAAGGCGTTGGCCAGGGTGAACCAGTCGGCCAGCTGGAACTCGCGCAGCATGGAGAAGTGGCGGCTCATGCAGGCACCCGTGTGGAGGACGGGTGCCAGCATAAGCCCGCCGCCGTCGAGACGCCGCGCAGGTCGCCGCGGCCGACGCTCACGGCATCGGCAGCTGCGCCGCCTCCACCGCGCCCAGGCCGCGGCCGCTGGCCGGGATCAGCGCGTCCTCCGGCAGCGGCGCCCTGCCGTCCAGGTAGGCCTCCACCCGGTCCAGCGCGGCGTACACGTACGGCAGCATCGGCGCGTGGCGTGCCCCATAGGCCGGGAAGGCGAGGAAGGCGTCGAAGTGCTCGCCGCTGCGCCCCTGCCAGTAGCGCACCTGGTCGCGGCCGGCGGCACGGGCCATGGCCACGTAGGGCGCACTGGTGAAGACCGGCGGGATCAGGCCGTCGTCGGTGCCGTGCACCACCAGCACCGGCAGGCCGGGACGCGGCGCCGCGGCACGGGTGGCGGCGATGCCGGCGCGCACGCGCCCAGCGTCGGCGCCCTGCCCGTCGTACAGTGCGCGCAGGCACTGCAGGCCCGGCAGGGTGAAGTCCGGCGGCGCGACCTTGCTGTCCACCAGCCCCACGCCGTTGCCCGGCGGGATGCCGGCGGCGTCGGCCCACCACGCGTTGCGCTCGTCGGCGGTCGCCGCGCGCGGGGTGAAGTCCGGGTTCTGCGCGGCGAAGGCGAAGCCGCAGGGATGCTCGCCGATGCCGTAGCGGCCGTAGGCCGAGGCGTAGGTCACCGCCACCGAGCGCCACAGGTCGAAGCCCACGCTCGGCACGCCGGCGCGGATGGCCTCGTCGGTCCAGCCGTTGGCACGCAGCCTGTCGTAGGCCGAGCGCGCCTGCGCCGCGGTGTCCGCGCCCTCGACCAGGCCGGCCGCGGCCGCGCTGGCGCAGCGGGCCTGCCACAGCGGCTCGACCTGGGCGCGCAGCGGCGGCTGCGGCAGCTCGTCGGCGGGCACGTGCAGCAGCGCGCAGGGCTGCAGCAGCGCGGCCTCGGTGGCGAAGTCGTACAGCGGGCGGCCGCCGTGGCCTTCCACGTACACGTTCGGCTCGCCGGCCACCACCGCGTCCAGCCAGTCGCCCTCCAGCTCGGCCGCGCGCAGCACCGCGCCGCCGCCGTTGGAGATGCCCACCGCGATCACCCGGGTGTCGGCGAAGGTGAACGGCGCGGCATGCGGGAAGGCACGGCCCAGCACGTCGAGGGCGAACTCGGCGGCCTGCTTGACGTGGCGGCCCCAGTCGGCCTCCGGGTTGTCGCCCGAGTGCGCGTGCTTGAAGGCCACGCCGGTGGCGCCTTCCGGCAGCTCCGGGGCGAAGGCCAGGTCGCCACCGCCGTCCAGCGGCGCGGTGGTGCCGTCCAGGCGCACGCCGGTGCGCGCGTCCAGGTCCACGTAGTCGGAGCCGGCGCCCTTGTCGGTGTAGGCCACCGCGCAGCCGCGCGGCAGCGCCCACGGCGCGGCCACGGCGATGGCGCCGTACACGCCGCGCGAGCCGGAGGCAGGCGCCACCACCACGCAGCGGCGCTGCAGGTCGAAGGCGTCGGGGACCTGCACCAGCACGCGGTGCGGATGCCTGGCGCCCGGCAGCCTCGCCAGCGCCGAATACTCGCGCCCCGGCACCGCCTGCACGCTGCCGTACAGGCTGCCGTAGCCGCCGCCGGGCGAGAGGTCGGCGATGCCGCGCCAGCTGCTCCAGATGGCGCGGCGGCGCAGTTCGGCCGGCGTCGGGTTGGCCGGATCGGCCCAGGCCGGCGGCGCCATCGCGCGCAGCCCGTCCAGGCCCAGGCCGGCGGTGAGCAGGTCGTCGCCATCGCGGTGCTCGGTGACCCGCGGCTCGACGGCGGCCGCGCCGCTGGCAGCGGTGGAACGCTCGGGGGTGCTGCCGCAGGCGGCCAGGACGGCGGCGGACAACAGCAGGATCGGCAGGCGTGGCATCGGCAGGCAACCTTTCTCGGAAATGCACGCACGCTACCGGCGGCGCGCGCGCGCGTCATCGTACTTTGGTACCAGCCGGCCCCACCGCGGCTTGCGCTAAGCTGCCGGCGCTTCCAGCCAACACGGGTCCTTCCATGCGCAGCATCCTCATCACCGGCGCGGCCAGCGGCATCGGCGCGGGCATCGCCCTCGAGCTGGGCCGGGCCGGCCACCACATCATCGTCAGCGACCTCAATCCCGACGCCGCCGGCGAGGTGGCGCGGCAGATCCGCGAGGCCGGCGGCTCGGCCGAGGCCGTGGCCCTGGACGTGACCTCCGACGAGAGCGTGGCCGCGGCGCTGGCCGCGATCTCGCGCCCGGTCGAGGTGCTGGTCAACAACGCCGGCCTGCAGCACGTGGCGCGCCTGGAGGAGTTCCCGATGGCCAGGTGGGACTTCCTGGTGCAGGTGATGCTCACCGGCGTGGCGCGGTTGACCCGCGCGGTGCTGCCGGGCATGCGCGAGCGCGGATTCGGCCGCATCGTCAACATCGGCAGCATCCACTCGCTGGTGGCCAGCCCGTTCAAGAGCGCCTACGTGGCCGCCAAGCACGGCCTGGTCGGCTTCTCCAAGGTGATCGCGCTGGAGACGGCCGACACCGACATCACCATCAACACCATCTGCCCCAGCTACGTGAAGACCCCGCTGGTGGACAGCCAGATCGCCGACCAGGCGCGCACCCGCGGCATCTCCGAGGCCGAGGTGGTCTCGCAGGTGATGCTCAAACCCATGCCCAAGGGTGTGTTCATCGGCTTCGACGAGCTGGCCGGCGTCACCGCCTTCCTGATCTCGCCGGCGGCGCGCAACATGACCGGCCAGACCCTGGTGCTGGACGGCGGCTGGACCGTGCAGTAAGCCGTACGGCGCCCTCCTCCGCTCCCGCACCGGCCATGCCCACCCTGTTGATCGCCGACGACCATCCGCTGTTCCGGGCCGCGCTGCGCGCGGCCGCGGCCGACGCGGTGGCGCAGCTGCGTGTGCTGGAGGCCGACTCGCTGGACGGCGTGCTGGCCGCGCTGGAGGAGCACCCGGACGTGGACCTGGTGCTGCTGGACCTGCACATGCCCGGCAACCACGGCCTGGCCGGGCTGGCCGCGATCCGCGCCCAGTTCCCGGCGGTGGCGGTGGTGGTGGTGTCGGCCAACGACGACCCGCGTGTGGTGCGCCGCGCGCTCGACCACGGCGCCGCCGGCTACCTGCCCAAGAGCTCGGGCCTGGAGGAGCTGCGCGAGGCCATCCGCAGCGTGCTGGCCTGCGAGCAGTGGCTGCCGGCCTCGCTGCGCGCGGCGGTGGCGCGCGCGCAGTCCTCGCAGCACGACCGCGAGCTGGCCGCGCGCCTGGCCAGCCTCTCGCCGCAGCAGTTCCGCGTGCTCACCCTGGTGGCGCAGGGCCTGCTCAACAAGCAGATCGCCGACCGCCTGCAGGTGCAGGAGCGCACGGTCAAGGCGCACCTGTCGGCGATCTTCGAGCGCCTGGGCGTGCGCAACCGCACCCAGGCCGGCGTGGTGCTGCGCGAGCTGGAACTCAGCGACCCCAGCCGGCAGCTGGAAGGCTGATCCGTGGAACATCGCCGGAGCGCCCGGCGTCCCGCGCGGGACTGGCGAAATTTCCGCCAACCCACTTGACTGGCCCGCCGCGCAAGGCGTGCGCGCGGTTATCCACATCTTTGTCCGCCAGCCATCCACACCGGGTGTGGAAAACGGCGGCCCCGCCCCTCCCGGCGCTGGCGAATTTTTCGCCACCCCTCTTGACAGCATTGCCGCGCAAGGCGGCCGCGCGGTTATCCACACGCTTTTCCCGGCGCTTTCCACATCCGGTGTGGAAATCCGCGCGCGGCGTGGAACATCGCCTTACAGGCGGGACCAGTGCCAGGACACCATGCGCCCGTCGCGGTACGGCATCACGCCGTGGAAGGGGCGCGGGTCGCCGTCGAACACCAGCGGCAGGAAGTGGCGGTCGCCGTCCCACAGCGGCAGCTCGAGGATGCGCTCCACCGGCACCCACTCCAGGGTGCCTTCCGGGTTGGACCGCAGCGGTTCGCCCTCCCAGCCGTCGATCACGAACACGAAGCCCAGCCAATCCTCGCCGTTCCTGCCGAAACCGGGCCAGCTGATGGTGCCGCGCAGCTGCATGGAGGTGCACTCGATGCCGGCCTCCTCGCGGATCTCGCGGCGCATGCCGGCCAGCACGTCCTCGTCGCGCTCGATCTTGCCGCCCAGGCCGTTGTACTTGCCCAGGTGCTGGTCGCCCGGGCGGGCGTTGCGGTGGATCATCAGAACCTGGCGGCGGTCCGGCGAGAGCACGTAGCCGAGGGTGGCGACGATGGGCGTGTACGGCATGGCGCGCTGCCTTGCGGTGCGGAAGCGGCGATTCTAGCCGTGCTCCGGCCGCCGCCCCGCGTGCCGGTCCTCACAGGCGCGAGGCGGCCAGCAGGCGGTCGAGCACGGACTTCAGCGCCAGCGGGCGCACCGGTTTGGACAGCAGGGTCAGGTCGGCCTCGCGCACCGCCCGGCGCACGCCCTCGCCGGCGTCGGCCGACAGCACCAGGCAGGGTGCGCCGCCGAAGCGTCCGGCCAGGCGTGCGGCCAGGGCCACACCGGTGTCGCCATCGTCCAGGTGGTAGTCCAGCAGCCACAGGTCGGCCGCGCCCCCGGCCAGCGCCGCCTCCGCCTGGGCCCCGCCGGCGGCGCGCAACACCTGGCAGCCCCAGCCTTCCAGCAGCTGCGCCAGCGCCGCCAGCGCGTCCGGATCGTTGTCCACCACCAACAGGCGGCGGCCGGCGCGGCGACCTGCGCCACCTCCACCGCGAACACCGAGCCGCGCCCGGGCGTGCTGCGCACCGACAGCGGCGCCTCCAGCAGGCGGGCGATGCGGTCGGCGATGGACAGGCCCAGGCCCAGGCCCTGCCCCGGCGCGCCCTCGCCGCGGCGGAACTCCTCGAAGATGGCCTGGCGCGCGGCCTCGGGGATGCCCGGCCCGGTATCGTGCACCTCGATGCGCAGGCGGCCGCCGTGGCGGCGCACGCCCAGCACCACCCGGCCGCTGGCGGTGTAGCGCACGGCGTTGGCCAGGAAGTTCTGCAGCACCCGGCGCAGCAGCTGCGGGTCGGTGTGGGTCCAGGCGCGGGTGCCGTGGAAGGACAGGCGCAGCCCGCGGTCGGCAGCCAGCGCGCGGAACTGCTCGGCCAGCGGCGCCAGCACCTCGTCCAGCGGGAAGGCACGCGGCGCCGGCACCAGGCCGCCCGCCTCCAGGCGCGACATGTCCAGCAGCCCGCTCAGCAGGTCGGTGGTCGAATCCAGCGCGCCGCCGAGCTGGCGCAGGGTCTCGCGCGGGCCGCGGCCGATCCCGGCGTCCTCCAGCTGCCGCGACAGCGAGTCCACGAACAGCTGCGCCGCGTGCAGCGGCTGCAGCAGGTCGTGGCCGATCGCCGCCAGGAAGCGGCTCTTGGCATCGTTGGCGTGCTCGGCCTCGCGCTTGGCCGTCTCCAGCAGCGCGGTGCGCTCGGCCACGCGCTGCTCGAGGGTCTCGTTGGCGCGCTTGAGCGCCCGCTCGGCCTGGCGGAACGCGGTCACGTCGGTGAAGGTGGCGACGAAGCCGCCGCCCGGCATGGGGTTGCCGCGGATCTCGACGATGCTGCCGTCCGGGAACACGCGTTCGGTCAGGTGCGGGGTGCCGGCGCGCATGAACGCCAGGCGCCGCTCCACCGCCCGCTCCAGCGCGCGGCCGTCGGCCGGGGCGGCGTCCCCGGCGCGCAGCGGCATGCGCTGCAGCGACCAGCGGGTCAGGTCGGCGATCGGCCGGCCGACCTGGAGCAGCTCCTCGGGGAAGCCGAACAGCTCGGCGTAGCGCCGGTTCCAGGCCACCAGGCGGTGGTCGCGGTCGATCACACTGATGCCCTGGCTCATGTTCTGCAGCGCCGCCTGCAGCACCTGCTGGTTGAAGCGCAGGTCCTGCGAGGCCTCGCCGACGATGGCCGCGACCGTCTCCAGGTCGGAGCTCTCGCGCCGCGCCGCGTCCAGCAGCAGGCGCGCCGAGGCCGCGCCCAGTACCGCCGACAGCTCGCGCTCCAGGCGCGCCTCGACCTGCGCCGGCACCGGCCCCTCGCGCGGCGCGTCGGCCAGCAGCGCCTCCACCCGCTCCCACGGCAGGAAGCGGCGGCCGGCGTCACGCAGGGCGTCGGCATCGAGGTTGCGGCTGGCGCGGCGCGGGGCCTCGCGCCGCCAGGCCATGGCCAGCAGGGTGGCCAGGGTGCCCATGAACAGGCTGGCGCCGACCGCGCGGCCCAGCGGGCTCCAGCCGGTCAGGCCGAACAGCGCGCCGGGCGCCAGCCAGCGCTGGCCGAACGGCCCGTCCTCCAGCCACGGCGCCTGCCAGCCGGCGGCGGCAGCCACGGTGGGGGTCAGCAGCACCCAGGCCCAGGTCAGGAACCCCGCCACAACGCCGGCGATGGCCGCGCGCGGCGGGGTCTGCGGCCGCCACACGGCAAAGCCCAGCACCGGCACCAGGGTGGCCAGCGCCGAAAACGACACCGCACCCACGTCCGCCAGGGTCTCGCTGCCGACGACCAGGCGGCTGTAGGCCCAGGCCAGCAGCATGATCGCGGCGATGCCGGCGCGGCGCAGGCGCAGCAGGTCGCCGCGGCGGTCGCCGTCGCCGCCGCGCGACCAGGCACCGCGCAGCAGGCCCGGGGCGAACCAATGGTTGCCGATCATCAGGCTCAGGGTCAGGGTGCTGACCACCACCATGCCGGTGGCCGCGCTCAGGCCGCCGAGGAAGGCGAACAACGCCAGCCCGCCCTGCCCATGCGCCAGCGGCAGGGCCAGCGCGTACATGTCCGAAGGCACGGCGTCGCCCAGCAGGGCGCGGCCGGCATGGGCCAGCGGCAGGGTCGGCGCGGCGATGGCCAGCAGGTACAGCGGGAACAGCCAGCGCGCGGTGCGCACGTGGCGCTCGTCGCGGCACTCGACCACGCCGACGTGGAACTGGTGCGGCAGCACGAACATGGCCAGCGCGCCCAGCAGCACCAGCGGCATGAAACCGCCGGCCGGCGGCTCCGGCGGTGGCGCCGGCACCTCCGGCAGCGACCCCAGCCCGAACCAGACGAAGGCGCCCAGCGCCAGCATCGCCGCCAGCTTGAACAGCGACTCGAAGGCCATGGCCAGGACCAGGCCGCGGTTGTGCTCGGCCGCCGAGGCGCGGCGGGTGCCGAACAGCATGGCGAACAGGGCCATGGCCAGGGCCACGTACAGGGCGCCGTCGCGCCAGGGCGGCCCCGCCCCGGCCATGCCCGGGACCAGGGTGGCCAGGCTCATGGTCACCGCCTTCAGCTGCAGGGCGATGTACGGCACCAGGCCCAGCGCCGCGACCAGGGTGACGCTGGCGGCCAGCCAGGCGTCCTTGCCCAGGCGGGTGGCGATCAGGTCGGCCAGCGAGGTGGCGTTGGTCTCGCGGGCCAGGCGCACCAGCCGGACCATGAAGCCCACGGCCAGCGCGTAGAACAGGATGGCGCCGACGAAGGTCGGCGGCAGCGGCCAGCCGTAGCGGTCGGCCTGGGTGACCGTGCCGTAGAAGGTCCAGGACGTGCAGTGCACCGCCAGCGACAGCGCGTAGACGTGGCGCCAGCCGCCGGCCAGCAGCGCCGGCCGGCGCTCGGCGTACAGCGCGGTGCCGAACATCAGCCCCAGCCACACCAGCGCGGCCAGGCCCACCACCCAGATGCTCAGCATCCCCCGTTCCCCGACACCCGCCCGTCCTCCGGCCCCTCGCCGGTCCCGAGCATAGCGCGACGGCGGCGGGCCGGGCCCGCCGCCGTCGTTTCCGGTCCGGCCTGTGGACGGATCAGAAGTTGTAGCGCACCGACACGTACCAGTTGCGCGGCAGGCCGTAGTAGGCGGTCTGGATGTTGGCCACCGAGGAGAACTCCTGGCCCTCGATCATGTAGACCTCGTCGGTGAGGTTGCGCACGCCGGCGCGCACCTGCCAGGCGTAGGACGGCGAATCCCACACGCCGTACACGCCGGCCACGGTGTAGCCCTCCTGGCTGAGCACGGCGCGGTTGTCCACCGACAGCCAGGTGCGGCTGCGGTAGGACACGTCGCCGCCGATGCCCAGAGTGCCGCCATTGGCCAGGGCGAAGTTGTGCTGGACGGCCAGGCGCCCGGTGAACTCCGGCGAGAACGGCACGTGGTCGTGGCTGAGGGTCGGGTCGTAGAGCGGGTACGACGGATCCATGCGGAAGTCGTCGAAGCGCTGGTACCCGGCGTCCAGCCAGCTCAGCTGCGCGCTGACCACGGTCGAGGCGCCCAGCAGCGCGCTGCCCTCCAGCTCCAGGCCCTTGATGTCCAGCTCGGCGGCGTTCAGCACCGGGAAGGTGCTGGAATCCTGCGCCACGCGCGCCTGGAAGTCCTTGTAGTCGCTGACGAAGGCGGTGACGCTGCCGCGCATGCGGCGGTCGGAGGACTGCGCCTTCAGGCCGGCCTCGTAGGTCCAGACGAACTCCGGATCGAACATCGGCTCGGCCACGTCGGCGGCGGAGTTGGCGCGGCCGTTGAAGCCGCCGGACTTGAAGCCGCGGTTGGCCGACACGTAACCCATCAGGTTGTCGCTGAAGGCCTTCTGCAGGCTCAGCGACGGAGTCACGGCGGTCCACGAGGCGCGGGTCCGCGGCAGGTCCACGGTGCCGTTGAGCATGGACGCCGGGAACAGCCCCAGGAACAGGCCCTGCGACTCCCAGAAGGTGCTGGTGGTGCGCTCGTACTCCTTCTCGTCCCTGGTCCAGCGCACGCCCGCGGCCAGGGTCCAGGTCGGCGTGAACTCCCAGCTGACGTGGGCGAAGACGGCCTTGCTGGTGGTGGTCAGATCGTCCTCGATGGTGCGCAGGAACCCGGCCGGCTGGCCCTGGATCAGGTAGATGTCGTCGCCGTAGGCCTCCTGGTAGGAGGGCACGTCCTCCTGCATCCAGTAGGCGCCGAAGGTGGCGTGCAGGTTGCCGCCGTTGTCGTAATGCAGCTGGAACTCCTGGCTCTTCTGCTCCTGGTCCAGCGCCACCAGCACGTCGCCCAGCTCGTACTCGGAGGCGTCGATGTCGATGAAGGAACTGGTGTCCAGCTTGCGGAAGGCGCTGATGCTCTTCAGCGTCCAGGCCTCGTTGATGTCCCAGTCCATGGACAGGGAGACGCCGGAGTGCTTCATGCTCTGGCCCTTGCCGGGCTCGAACGAGGTTTCCGCCGAGCGGTCCCACTTGCCGGTGGCGCCCGGCACCAGCACGGCGACCGGGAGCTGGGTGTTCAGCTCGCTCAGGATCAGCGGGGCCATGGGCCGGCCCATGGTCAGGTTGGCGTCCTGCTTGGTGTGGTCCACGGACAGCACGGCCTGGAAGTTCTCCACCGGACGGAAGGCCAGCTTCACGCGCACGGCCAGGGTGTCGTCGTCGTTGAAGTCGTCGCCGCCGGCGCGGTTCTCGACGTAGCCGTCGTTGGTGATCTTGGCCATGGCGATGCTGGCCGCGACCGTGTCGTTGAGCTGGCCGCCGGCGTAGAAGCGGCCCTCCAGACGGCCGTAGTCGCCCAAGGTCAGCTCCGCCGAACCGCCCGCGTCGTCGAACGGGTTCTTGGTGGTCAGCTTGATCGCGCCGCCGGTGGAATTCTTGCCGTACAGGGTGCCCTGCGGGCCGCGCAGCACCTCGACCTGCTGCACGTCGAACAGCGAGAACAGGGCGCCGTTGATGCGCGAGTAGTACACGTCGTCCACGTACATGCCCACGCCCGGGTCGAACGTCTGCAGCGCATCCGGCTGGCCGATGCCGCGGATGAACACGTTGACGCTGTTGGCCGAGCCGCGGCCCTGGACGATGTTCAGGTTGGGCACGGCACCCTGCAGGCCGTCCACGTTGCTGGCCTGCAGGTCCTTCAGCTGCTCCTCGCCGAAGGCGGACACCGCCACCGGCACGTCCTGGATGGACTCGGCGCGGCGCCGCGCGGTCACGGTGACCTGGTCCAGCGTGGTGGCGTCGGCCTGCGCCGTCGCGCCGGCGGCCGCCTGGCCGTCCTGCGCCCAGGCCAGCGACGCGGGGACCAGCAGCACGCTGCCGATGGCCATGCTCAGGTACTTGCGCTTCATCTCCCCTCCTCCCGGGTATGACAGGGGCGGCGAACGGTCGCCGCCGACGCCCGGCAAGGTACGCGCCCCCCGGCGGGGCCGGCATCGTCCGTTGGTACAGTGGGCCGCGGCCGCGCACCCTGCCGATACTGCCGGCGCCCCGCCGACTGGGAGGCGGGCGGAGTGCGTGCAATGTCCTTCCTGATCGTGCTGGCGGCGCTGGCGTTCCTGATGCTGGTCGCCTACCGCGGCTACAGCGTGATCCTGTTCGCGCCGGTGGCCGCGCTGGGCGCGGTGCTGCTGACCGACCCGAGCCTGGTGGCGCCGATGTTCACCGGGCTGTTCATGGACAGGATGGTCGGCTTCCTGAAGCTGTACTTCCCGGTGTTCCTGCTGGGCGCGGTGTTCGGCAAGCTGATCGAGATCTCCGGCTTCTCCAAGGCCATCGTCGCGGCCACCATCCGCCTGGTCGGCGCACAGCGGGCGATGCTGTCCATCGTGCTGGTGTGCGCGCTGCTGACCTACGGCGGCGTGTCGCTGTTCGTGGTGGTGTTCGCGGTCTACCCGTTCGCCGCCGAGCTGTTCCGGCAGAGCAACATCCCCAAGCGGCTGATCCCGGGCACCATCGCCCTGGGCGCGTTCACCTTCACCATGGACGCGCTGCCGGGCACGCCGCAGATCCAGAACATCATCCCCACCGCGTTCTTCGGCACCGACAGCTGGGCCGCGCCGGTGCTGGGCAGCCTGGGCACGGTGTTCATCCTGGTCCTGGGCATGGCCTACCTGGAGTGGCGCCGGCGCGTGGCCGCCCGCAACGGCGAGGGCTACGACAGCGGCATGGCGTTGCGCAACGAGCCCGAGCCCTTCCGCGGCGAGCGCCTGGCCCATCCGCTGGTGGCCATCCTGCCGCTGGTGCTGGTGGGCGTGGCCAACTTCCTGTTCACCCGCTGGATTCCGCAGCTGTACGGGGCCACCCACAGCTTCGTGCCGGCGGTGGTCGGCAACCCCGCGCCGGTGGTGCAGGAGGTGTCCAAGGTCGCCGCCATCTGGGCGGTGCAGGGTGCGCTGCTGGTCGGCATCCTCAGCGTGCTGGCCTTTGCCTGGAAGCCTGTGGTGGCGGCCTTCGCCGAGGGCACCCGCGCGGCCATCGGCGGCGCCCTGCTGGCCTCGATGAACACCGCCTCCGAGTACGGCTTCGGCGCGGTGATCGCCGCCCTGCCCGGCTTCCTGGTGGTGGCCGACGCACTGGGCGCGATCCCCAACCCGCTGGTCAACGAGGCGGTGTCGGTGACCGCGCTGGCCGGCATCACCGGTTCGGCCTCCGGCGGCATGAGCATCGCCCTGGCAGCCATGGCCGACAGCTTCATCGCCAACGCCCAGGCCGCCGGCATCCCGATGGAGGTGCTGCACCGGGTGGCGGCGATGGCCTCCGGCGGCATGGACACCCTGCCGCACAACGGCGCGGTGATCACCCTGCTGGCGGTCACCGGCCTGACCCACCGCCAGTCCTACAAGGACGTGTTCGCCATCACCCTGGTCAAGACCCTGGCGGTGTTCTTCGTCATCGGCGTGTTCTACGCCACCGGCTGGGCGTGAGCCGCGCTCAGCCGCCGTGGCCCCCGGCCGCCGCGCCGGAGGCGACGGTCGCGCCGCCGGCGCAGTCGCCGGCCAGCAGGCGCGAACCGCGCAGCCAGTCCGGATCCGGGTAGTAGGCGAAGACGAAGGCGCCCCCGCGCAGGCTGTCGATCAGCGGCCGCGCCACCTGCGGACGCACCGCCGGACAGCCCAGGCTGCGCCCCAGCCGCCCCTGCAGCCGGGCGGCCACCGGGTCCACGTAGGGCGCACCGTGGATGACGATGGCCCGCTCGCGGGCGCGGTCGTTGAAGCCCGGCTCCAGGCCGCGCAGGCGCAGCGAGTAGCCGTTGCCGCCGACGTAGGTCTCCTGCGCGGCGAAGGCGCCCAGGCTGGTCATGTGGCTGCCATCGGCGTTGGAGAAGCGCCGGGCCAGGTTGTCGCCGCTGTTGCGGCCATGCGCGACCCATTCCTCGAACAGCAGGCGGCCGCCGGCCAGGTCGAACACCCACAGCCGCGGTTCGGTGGACGGGCGCGAATAGTCGATCACCCCCAGCCGGCGCGGATCCACGCCCGCCTGCGGGTCACGCAACGCACAGGACATGGCCCGCACGGCCAGGGCCAGCACCTGGTGGTCGGCCGCCGGCGCGGCCTCGGCCAGGCGCCGGACCAGGTCGGCTTCGGCAACGGCGGCGTCCGCCGCCTCGACGGGGGGCACACCCTCCGGCCGCGTGGCCGGCACCACCGGCGGCGCGGCGGCCAGCAGCAGGGGGAACAGGGCCAGCCGGCGGCCGGCGCGCAACCTCGGGGACTTCATCCGGCAATTCCGCGTGGGGAGCGTGGGCCGGGCTCCCCGGGCCCACGCCGCCAGCCTGGCCGATCAGCCGCCGGATTCCAACAGCGGCTGCGCCTCCCGTTCATCCCCCGGCCGGCGTAGCGCCGGCAGGTCGGTCACCAGCACCGTGGTGCCGGGCACCAGCGCGTCGTACAGGCGCCGGGCGAAGCCGGGCGGCAGGCGCAGCGGCTGGCTGGGCCGGCGCAGCAGGTCAGGTCCCGGCGCGGCAATGGCGCCCTCCCCGTCCCCTGCCGTCTCCGGCCGCGGCCCCGGCGGATCGAGGATGGGATAGGCGGTCCAACGCCGCGAGGGGCGCGAGGGGTCCAGCAGGCTGGCACCCTCGCCGCTGCCGGCCTCCATCACGAACAGGGTGGTGCCGCGGAACGCCGGCGCGCCCTCCGGCAGCTCCAGCGCCGCCTCCCCCACCAGCACGCCGCCGCGCAGCACGTACACGCGGCGGTCGGCCAGGCTCACCACCACCCCGGTGCGCCCCTCCGGCGCGGCCGCATCGTCCCACAGGTAGCCGGGCCCGCCGGCCTCCGGCAGGGGCAGCGGCAGACCGCCGGCGGACACCGGCGCCAGCACCGCCGGGTACACCAGGGTGGTCGGCGCGGCGCGGGCGTCGGCCACCACCACGGTGTCGCCGTTGCGGGTGATGGCGAACAGCTTCTCGGCGAAGGCCTGCGGCAGGCGCACGCAGCCGTGCGAGGCCGGATAGCCCGGCAGGGTGCCTCCGTGCAGGGCGATGCCGTCCCAGGTCAGGCGCTGCATGTACGGCATCGGCGCGCCGTCGTAGAGGTTGGAGTGGTGCTCCCGCTTCTTCTGCAGGATGGTGAACACGCCGGTGGGCGTTTCCTTGCCCGGCCTGCCGGAGCTGATCGTGGACACGCCGATGGCGATGCCGTTGCGGTAGACGTAGGCACGCTGCTCGTCGAGGCTGACCACCAGCACCACCGGGCCGTCCGGCGCCACCTCCGGATGCCACAGGAACTCGCCCGGGCCGAGGTCCAGCGGCCCGCGCGGGGCCGCCTCCTGCGCCGCGGCGCCGGCGACGGCCGGCAGCATCAGCAGCAACGCCGCCAGGCGGCGCCACGGGCGCGGCGTGTTCGCGTCCCCCTTCATGCTCCTCCCCGGATGCGGCCGTCGGCCAAGGGTAACCGCCCGGCGCGCGGCACGGGGCGGCCGGCCCTGCCCGTTCAGGCCAGCAGGTGCCGGCGCAGCGCGTCGTAGTCCGGCGGCAGCGGCCGGGCATGGGCCGGCCGCGCCAGCAGCGCGGCCAGCGCCGGCGGCACCGGCACCGGGCCGACCAGCGGCTCGACCACCGCCTCGAACTTGGCCGGATGCGCGGTGGCTGCCACCGCCCAGTCACCCTCCACACCCTGCGCGCGCAGCGTCTCCAGCACGTGCACCGCGGTGGCGGTGTGCGGACAGAACACCTCGCCATGGCGCGCGTGGCGCGCGGCGATGGTGGCGCGGATCGCCGCGTCGTCCACCGCCATCGCGGTGAAGGAAGCGCGCAGCGCCGCGTCGTCGCCGCGGTACAGCCAGCGCAGGCGCTCGAAGTTGCTCGGCGCGCCCACGTCCATGGCGTTGGCCAGGGTGGCCAGGCTGGCGCGCGGCAGGTACGGGCCGCCGTCGAAGTACGACGGCAGCACACGGTTGGCGTTGGTGGCCAGCACGATGCGGCCCAGAGGCACGCCCTGGGTGCGCGCCAGGATCGCCGCCAGGGCGTTGCCTAGGTTGCCGGTGGGCACCACGAAGTTGAGTTCCCGGCCGGTGGCGGCGTGGTGGGCCAGCGCCGCGTGGGCGTAGTAGCTCATCTGCGGCAACAGCCGGCCCAGGCTGATGCTGTTGGCCGAGCTGAGCGGCACCTGCGCCTGCAGCTGCGCGTCGTTGAGCGCCTGCTTGACCAGGGCCTGGCAGTCGTCGAAGGAGCCGGCCACGCGCAGGGCCTGCACGTTGCCGCCGAAGCAGCCCAGCTGGTGCGCCTGGCGCGGCGAGACCCGCCCGTCCGGGTACAGCACCACCACGCGCATGCCCGGCCGGCCGTGGAAGGCGGCGGCCACCGCCGCGCCGGTGTCGCCCGAGGTGGCCACCAGGATGGTCAGCGGCCGCTCCGCGCCACGGCGCAGGCGCGCCAGGCAGGCGGCCAGGAAGCGCGCGCCCACGTCCTTGAACGCCGCGGTCGGGCCATGGAACAGCTCCAGCACATGGTCGCCGGGGGTGGCCAGCGGGCGCAGCGGCACCGGGAAGTCCAGGGCCTCGGCGCAGATGGCCGGCAGCTTGGCGGCCAGCGCATCGCCCGCGAAGAACGGTGCCAGCAGCGTGGCGGTGGTCCGGGCCAGGTCGGGGCCGGCCTGCAGCGCGCGCGGCGGCGGCAGTTGCGCCGGCACATACAGGCCGCCGTCCGGGGCCAGGCCGGCGGCGATGGCCTGGCCCAGCCCGACGGCGGGTGCGGCATTGCGGGTGGAGACGTAGTCCATGCGGGGCGTATCCATGTCCGGAAGGAGGGCGGCGGTGCTCACAGCAGGACCGCCCCGGGGCTGTCGATCGGGCAGACCCAGGCCTGGCTGTCCAGGCCCGCCTCGGCGAAGGCGGCCTGCACCGCCGGCGCGGTGGCCGCGGCGCGCTCGCGCGTCTCGAACCAGGCGAACACACTGGGCCCGGCTCCGGAGATGCTGGCGCCCATCGCCCCGCCGTCCAGGGCGGCGCGCTTGGCCGCGTCGAAGCCGGCCACCAGCGGCGCGCGGCGCGGCTCGACCAGCACGTCGCGCAGGCCGGCGCGCACCAGCGTGGCGTCGCCGGTGTAACAGCCGGCCAGCACCAGGCCGAGGTTGGCGCTCTGTGCCACGAAGTCGGCCAGCGCGTAGCTGCCGGCCAGCGCCTCGCGCGCGCGGCGCGTCTCCAGCACCGCCTCCGGATGCACCAGCAGGCAGTGCCACTGCTCCGGTACCGGGATGCGCACCAGACGTTCGGCCGTGGCCAGGACCAGCCCGCCCAGCAGCATCGGCCCGAGGTTGTCGCCGTGGCGGCCGCCGCTGGCCACGGCCTCGCCGGCCAGGGCGAACGGATACAGCGCCTGGCGCGGCAGCGGCGTGTCCAGCAGCGCGTTGGCCGCCACCAGCGCGGCCACGCACGAGGCCGCCGAACCGCCCATGCCCGAGCCCAGGGCGATGCCCTTGTCGATCTCCAGCTCGAAGCCGCCGGCCAGCCCCAGCCGCTGGCGCATGGCCTGCAGGGCCACGCCGGCGGTGTTGCGCTCGGCCTCCAGCGGCAGCGGCCGCGGTGCGCCGCGGATGGCGGCGATGCGCACCTCCGGCTCGGGGATGCGCCGCACCGTGACCGTGTCCCCCACCCCGGCCAGGGCGTGGCCGAGGATGTCGAAGCCGACCGCGACGTTGCCCACCGAGGCCGGGGCGAAGGCGCGGGCCTCGCGTGCCTCCTGGCGCGCCGCCGTCACAGGCGCGCTCCCTGGCCGGCGGCCACGCGCAGCAGGTCGGCGAACACGCCGGCGGCGGTCACCTCCGGCCCGGCGCCGGGGCCCTGCACGATCAGCGGGTTGTCGCTGTAGCGGCGGGTGGTGAACTGGACGATGTTGTCGGTCAGGCGCAGGTTGGCGAAGGCGTGCTCGCGCGGCAGCTCGACCAGGCCCACGCTGGCCCGGCCCGCGCGGCCGTCCAGGCGCGCCACATAGCGCAGCACCCTGCCGGCGGTCCGGGCCGCCTCCAGCCGCGCGGCCAAGGCCGCGTCCACCTCGGGCAGGCGCGCCATGAATTCCTCGGCGCTGCCCTGGCGCAGGCCTTCCGGCACCAGGCTCTCCACGTCCACGTCCTCCAGGCTCAGCGCGCAGCCGGCCTCGCGCGCCAGGATCACCAGCTTGCGCGCCACGTCGGTGCCGGACAGGTCGTCGCGCGGGTCCGGCTCGGTATAGCCCAGCGCGCGCGCCTGCGCCACCAGCTGCGAGAACGGCACGCCGCCGTCGAAGCGGTTGAACAGCCAGGCCAGGGTGCCGGAGAGGATGCCGTCGATGGCCAGCACCGCGTCGCCGGTGTCCAGCAGGTCGCGCAGGGTCGAGATCACCGGCAGGCCAGCGCCGACCGTGGCCTCGTAACGGAAGCGCGCGCCGCTGGCGGCGGCCGCCTCGCGGATGGCCTGGTAGCGCGCCAGCGGGCCGGCCCCGGCCTGCTTGTTGGGCGTGACGACGTGGATGCCGGCGGCCAGCCATTGCGCGTAGCGGTCGGCCACCTCCGGGCTGCCGCTGCAGTCCACGATCACCATGTGCGGCAGGTGCGAGTCCAGCAGGTGTGCGGTGAAGCGGTCCAGGTCCACCGGACCGGGGGCGGCGGCGAAGCGCTCGCGCCAGTCCGTGCCGATGCCCAGCGGGTCCAGCAGCATGCGCCCGCGCGAGGCGATCGCGCGCAAGCGCAGGTCCAGGTGGGCGCGCGCCAGCAGGCCGTCGCGCGCGGCCAGCATCTGGTCCAGCAGGGTGCCGCCGACGTTGCCCGGGCCGATGATGCCCACCGCGAAGGTCTGCGGCGAGAGCCAGAAGCCGGCGTGGGCGGCGCGCAGCGCGCGGGTGGCGTCGGCGCTGTCGATGGCCAGGGAGATGTTGCGCTCGGACGAGCCCTGGGCGATGGCGCGGATATTGACCTGGGCACGGCCCAGGGCCTGGAACAGGCGCGCGGCCACGCCCGGCTGCCCGGCCATGCCGTCGCCCACCGCCGCCAGCACGCTGATGCCCGGCACCAGCTGCACGCGCTGCACGTGGCCCACCGCCAGCTCGTGGGCGAAGGCGTTGACCAGCGCCGCCTGGGCGCGCTCGGCGTCGGCCTGGCGCACGACGCAGCAGATCGAGTGCTCCGAGGAGCCCTGCGAGATCATCACCACCGACACGCGCGCGGCGCGCAGCGCCGAAAACACGCGCTCGGCCGTGCCCGGCACGCCGATCAGGCCGGTGCCCTCCAGGTTGAGCAGGGCCAGGTTCGGGCTCAGGGTCAGGCCCTTGACCGGGCCGCGGCCGTCGCGCTCGGCGGCGATGCGGGTGCCCGGGTGTTCCGGCCGGAAGGTGTTGCGGATGATGATCGGCAGGCCCAGCTCCATCGCCGGGGCCATGGTCTGCGGGTGCACGACCTTGGCGCCGAAGTAGGCCAGCTCGCAGGCCTCGTCGTAGCTGAGCGCCTCCAGCTGCACCGCCTCCGGCACCACCCGCGGGTCGGCCGAGAGCACGCCGTCCACGTCGGTCCAGATGTGCAGCTCGTCGGCGCCGAACAGGCGGGCGAAGATCGCGCCGGAGTAGTCGCTGCCGTTGCGGCCCAGGGTGCTGACCCGGCCCTGCGCGTCGCGGGCGACGAAGCCGGTGGCCACCACCCGCGGCTGCGGGTTGTTCCGCCGCCACTGTTCCAGCCGTGCGGCGCTGCGCTCCCAGTCCACGTCCACGCCCAGCTCGCCGTGGCTGACCACCAGCACCTCGCGGGCGTCCAGCACCGCCACGTCCTGTCCCAGCGCACGCAGGTGCATGCCCAGCAGCTGCGCCGAATACACCTCGCCCAGGCCCTGCACGCGCTGCAGCACCTCCTCCGGCAGGCTGCCGAGCACGCTCACCGCCTCCAGCACCCGGGCCAGCTCGTCGAAGCGGCGGTCGATCCACTCCACCGCCTCGCCGGCCTGCTCGGCCAGCAGGGCCACGGCGGTGCTGCGATGGCGCGCGCGCAGGTCGTGCCAGGGATCGCGCCAGGCGTCGCCGCCACGGCCGGCGGCGTGGGCCAGCTCGATCAGCGCGTCGGTCACGCCCTTCATCGCCGAGACCACGGTGACCTGCAGCGCCTCGTCGCGCTCCAGCAGCAGGCGGGCGACGTGGCGGTAGCGTTCGGCATCGGCGACGGACGTCCCGCCGAACTTGTGCACGACGGTGCGGGCGGGACGGACGGGAGCGGAGGGAAGTTCGGCTTCAGCGGCGGGCAACGACATGGGGACCTCTCGTCTGAGGCCCCGCCGCATCCGGTGCGGGCGCTACCCCGCAACCTGATCCAGGTGCGGGGCCGTGGGTTTCGTGGTTACACGGGGACGGCCGACCGCACCGGGGTGGTAATACCGGTGGTGGTGGTAATGGTGGTGGCAAGGCCCATGGCCGGCGCACGCCCACGCTCCCGCTCCGGGGCCGGAAGGAGGTGGAAGTGGGCGCAGGACCTGGACATGGCCCCAAGAGGACACGATGCCACCGCACCCTGTCAAGGGGTTGCAGTGCAACATCGGCGGAAAAATTCCGTTGCGGAAGAAACAGTTAGCGTCGCCCGACGCTCCGCCCCGCCGCCGGCATGGCGGTCCGGGAAGGGCGGAATGGCGGCCCCGACACGATTCGAACGTGCGACCTTCCCCTTAGGAGGGGGACGCTCTATCCAGCTGAGCTACGGGGCCGTGGCGTGCATTGTCGCATGACCAGCGCGCCCAGCCCAACGCCCCGGTGGGCGCGGGGCGCTTTGCTAGAATCCGGGCGCTTCACGCGTGCCGCCGTCCCCCACCTGCGGCGCATCTTCTTCCGGCCCCCCGGCCCCGCATCCGATTCGCAGGAGAACGCATGTCCCAAGCCCTGCTCCAGGCCCTTGGCCTTGGCGCCACCAATTCCGGCACCTACCTTGGCGACGGCCGCTGGTCCGAGGCGACCGGCGCCGGCACGCTGCGCCCGACCAACCCGACCACCGGCGAGGTGATCGCCGAGGTCCACGCCACCACCGAGGCCGACTACGAGGCGGTGGTCGCCCGCGCCCAGGCGGCGTTCAAGGAGTGGCGGAACGTCCCCGCCCCGCGCCGCGGCGAGGCCATCCGCCTGTGCGGCGAGGCCCTGCGCCGGCACAAGGACGCGCTGGGCTCGCTGGTCGCGCTGGAGATGGGCAAGAGCAAGGCCGAGGGCGACGGCGAGGTCCAGGAGATGATCGACATCGCCGACTTCGCCGTGGGCCAGAGCCGCATGCTGTACGGCTACACCATGCACTCCGAGCGCCCGGGCCACCGCATGTACGAGCAGTACCACCCGCTGGGCCTGGTCGGCATCATCTCGGCCTTCAACTTCCCGGTCGCGGTGTGGAGCTGGAACTCGTTCCTGGCGGCCATCTGCGGCGACATCTGCATCTGGAAGCCGTCCAACAAGACCCCCCTGACCGCCATCGCCGCCACCAGGATCTGCAACGAGGCGCTCAAGGCCGGCGGCTTCCCGGACATCTTCTTCCTGATCAACGACGCCGGCACCGCGCTGGCGGAGAGGATGGTGGACGACCGCCGCATCCCGCTGATCAGCTTCACCGGCTCGACCAGGGTCGGCCGCATCGTGGCCGAGAAGGTGGCCCGCCGCCTGGGCCGCTGCCTGCTGGAGCTGGGCGGCAACAACGCCATCATCCTGGACGAGAGCGCCGACCTGAAGCTGGCGATCCCGGCCATCGTGTTCGGCGCGGTCGGCACCGCCGGCCAGCGCTGCACCACCACCCGCCGCCTGATCGTGCACGAGTCCATCTACGACAGCGTGCTGGATTCGCTGGTCAAGGCCTACAAGCAGGTCGAGGCGCGCATCGGCGATCCGCTGGACCCGCACAACCTGATGGGCCCGCTCAACAGCGCCGAGGCGGTGGAGCAGTACCTGGCGGCCATCGAGAAGGCCAAGGCCTCCGGCGGCACCGTGGTCACCGGCGGCGCCAGGCTGGACCGGCCGGGCCACTTCGTGCTGCCGACCATCATCACCGGCCTGAAGAACAGCGACGAGGTGGTCCAGCACGAGACCTTCGCGCCGATCCTGTACGTGATGAAGTACTCGACCCTGGACGAGGCCATCGAGATGCAGAACGGCGTGCCGCAGGGCCTGTCCTCGGCGATCTTCACCCAGAACCTGAAGGTGGCCGAGCGCTTCCTGTCGGCGTCCGGCAGCGACTGCGGCATCGCCAACGTCAACATCGGTACCTCCGGCGCCGAGATCGGCGGTGCCTTCGGCGGCGAGAAGGACACCGGCGGCGGCCGCGAGTCCGGTTCGGACGCCTGGAAGGTGTACATGCGCCGCCAGACCAACACCATCAACTGGTCCGACGCCCTGCCGCTGGCCCAGGGCATCAAGTTCGACCTGTAAGCGGCACCGTGGCCGGCGGCCCCGTGCCGCCGGCCGCATCCCGGCCGGCACGCGCCGGCCGCGCGGTCCATCGGCATGCCGGCCTGCCGGCGACGGAGGCGCAATGACGGACGGTCTTGCCCCCACCACGCGCTTCACCGACCGTGTCGCGGACTACGTCCGCCACCGTCCCGGCTATCCGCCGGCGCTGCTGCGCTGGCTGCGCGACGAACACGGCGTGGCCCCGGACTGGCCGGTGGCCGACATCGGCGCCGGCACCGGGATCTCTGCCCGGATGTTCCTCGAGGCCGGCCACGCGGTGGTGGCGGTGGAGCCGAATCCGGCCATGCGCCAGGCCGCCATCGCCGCGCTGGGCGGGCATCCGCGCTTTGCCGCGGTGGACGGCCGCGCCGAGGCCACCCACCTGCCCGACGCCAGCGTGGCCCTGGTCTCGGCCGCACAGGCCTTCCACTGGTTCGACCGGCGGACGGTGAAGGCCGAATCGCGGCGCATCCTGCGCCCGGGCGGCCTGGTGGCGGTGTACTGGAACTTCCGCCGCACCTCCGGCAGCCCGTTCCTGGAAGGCTACGAGCGCCTGCTGCGCGAGCACGCTCCGGAGTACGCGCAGGTGGCCGGGCGCTATCCGGACGAGGCGGCCATGGCCCGCTGGTTCGGCGCCGGCCTGCGCGGCATGGCGACCTTCCCGAACACCCAGAGGCTGGACCTGGACGCCCTGCGTGGCCGGCTGCTGTCCTCCTCCTACGCGCCGCGCGCGGGCGACCCGCGCCACGGGCCGATGATGGAAGCGCTGGAGGCGCTGTTCGCCTCCACCGCGGTGGACGGCCGGGTGGATTTCGATTACGACACCCGCATCCACGTCGGCGTCCCGGACGGATGAGCATGCGCATCGCCGCCATCTCCGACATCCACGGCAACCTCGACGCGCTGCAGGCGGTGCTGGCCGACATCGCCCGCCGCGGCTGCGACCTGGTGGTCAACCTGGGCGACATGCTGTCCGGCCCGCTGCGCGCGGCCGCGACCGCCGACCTGCTGATGGAACGCCGCTTCCCCACCGTGCGCGGCAACCACGACCGCCAGCTGCTGGACCCGCCGGACCGCATGCGCCCGTCCGATGCCATGGCCCACGCGCAGCTGTCGCGGGCGCAGCTGGACTGGCTGGCGGCCCTCCCGCCGCTGCTGCGCATCGAGGACGTGCTGCTGTGCCACGGCACCCCGGACAGCGACTGCACGTACCTGCTGGAGGACGTGCACGCGGGCCGGCTGCGCCCCTCCGCCCCGGCCGAGGTGGCCCGCCGCCTGGGCGGTGGCGGCGCGCGCCTGGTCCTGTGCGGGCATTCCCATACCCCGCGCACGGTGCGCCTGGACGACGGTTGCCTGGTGGTCAACCCGGGCAGCGTGGGCCTGCCGGCGTACCGCACGGACTGGCCTTCGCCGCACCGGGCCGAGACAGGGACCCCGCACGCGCGCTACGCTGTGCTGCAGCGCCACGGGCATGACTGGGAGGCGGAGCTGGTGGCGGTGGAATACGACTTCCGGGCCATGGCCCGGCTCGCCGCGGCCCGCGGCTGCGGCGACTGGTCCATGGCCCTGCGTACCGGACGGGTGGCCTGAACCATGCCGCCGTCCCCCTGCCCCCTCCATCCTGCCTGCTGACGATGTACGGCATCGCCCGCCCCCTGCTGTTCACCCTGGAGGCCGAGCGCGCCCACGAGGCGGCCCTCGCCGGCCTGGACCTGGCCTGGCGCACCGGCGCCATGACCCTGCTGGCACACCGGCGCGAACCGCTGCCCACGCGCGTGCTGGGCCTGGAGTTCCCCAATCCGGTTGGCCTGGCCGCCGGCCTGGACAAGAACGGCGCGCACGTGGACGCGCTGCTGGCGCTGGGCTTCGGCTTCGTCGAGGTCGGCACGGTCACCCCGCGCCCGCAGCCGGGCAACCCGCGGCCGCGCCTGTTCCGCCTGCCCGGGCACCGCGCCATCATCAACCGCATGGGCTTCAACAACGACGGCGTGGACGCGCTGGTCCGCAACGTCGAGCGCGCGCAGCGCAAGGGCGGCCTGCTGGGCATCAACATCGGCAAGAACAAGGACACGCCCAACGAGTCGGCCTCGGACGACTACCTGTACTGCCTGGAGCGGGTCTACCCGCTGGCAGACTACGTCACCGTCAACATCTCCTCGCCCAACACCGCCGGCCTGCGCGAGCTGCAGGAGGAACAGGCGCTGCACCGCCTGGTCGGCGACCTGCGCGAGGCGCAGGAGGCGCTGGCGGCGCGCCACGGCAGGCGCGTGCCGGTGCTGGTCAAGGTGGCGCCGGACCTCAACGACAACGACATCGACGCGTGCGCGCGCGTGCTCGGCGACCTGCGCGTGGACGGCGTGATCGCCACCAACACCACCGTCAACCGCACGACCGTGCAGGGCCACCGCCACGCCAAGGAGCCGGGCGGGCTGTCGGGCGCGCCACTGATGGGCCAGTCCACCCTGGTGCTGCGCCGGCTGCGCGCGCGCCTGCCCGAAGCGATCCCGCTGGTGGGCGTGGGCGGCATCCTCTCCGGCGCCGACGCCGTGGCCAAGATGGCCGCCGGCGCGAACCTGGTGCAGGTCTACACCGGCCTGGTCTACCGCGGTCCGGCACTGGTGGGCGAATGCGTGGACGCCATCCGCAGGCGCAAGGAGGCGCCCAGCCGCGGGGCGGCCGTGCCGGCATGACCGCGCTGTACCGTCTGCGCCGCGACGCCGACCTGGGCACCCGCAACACCTTCCGTGTGGCGGCGCGTGCGCCCTGGCTGCTGGAGGTCAACGACCTGTCCGTGCTGGGCGAGGCGCTGGCCCTGGACCAGGTGCGCGGCCTGCCCCTGCTGGTGCTGGGCGGCGGCAGCAACCTGCTGTTCGCCGGCGACGCCCCCGGCGCGGTGCTGAGCCTGGGCGCCTCGCGCATCGCCCTGGCCGGCCAGGCCGGTGGCCGCGTGGTGGTGCGCGCGGAGGCCGGCGCCTCCTGGCACGGCCTGGTGATGTGGAGCCTGGAGCAGGGCCTGTGCGGCCTGGAGAACCTGGCCCTGATCCCCGGCAGCGTGGGCGCGGCACCGATCCAGAACATCGGCGCCTACGGCGTGGAGGTCGGCGAGCACGTGCTGGCGGTGGAGGCCTGGGACCGCGAGGCCGGCCGCACCGTGCGGCTGGACCGCGAGGCCTGCGCCTTCGCCTACCGCGACAGCGTGTTCAAGCGCCATCCGGGCCGCTGGATCGTCACCGCGGTGGAGCTGGGCCTGGCCCGGCAGGCGCCGCTGCGCCTGGACTACGCCGGCATCGGCGAGGAGCTGGAGGCCATGGGTGTGCGCGCGCCGACGGCGCGCGACGTGGCCGAGGCGGTGATCCGCATCCGCCGGCGCAAGCTGCCGGACCCGGCGGTGACCGGCAACGCCGGCAGCTTCTTCAAGAACCCGATCGTGCCCGAGGCGCAGGCCCGGGCCCTGCAGGCCGCACATCCGCGCCTGCCGGTGTTCCCCAGCGACCGCCCTGGCACGCGCAAGCTCTCGGCTGCCTGGCTGATCGACGCCTGCGGCTGGAAGGGCGCGCGCGAGGGTGACGCCGGCGTGGCCGCCTCGCACGCCCTGGTGCTGGTCAACCACGGCCGGGCCAGCGGCGCGCAGCTGCTGGCCCTGGCCCGGCGCATCGCCGCCTCGGTGCACGAACGCTTCGGCGTGGCCCTGGAACCGGAACCGCGGCTGGTGGGCGCGCAATGGTGAGCCGGATGCCGACGCCCTGGCGGGCGGCGCTGCTGATGCTGGGCAGCACCGCGATGTTCGGCCTGATGGCGGTGGCCATCCGCCTGGCCTCGGCCAGCCTGCACACCTTCGAGATCGCCTTCTTCCGCAACTTCTTCGGCCTGCTGGCGGCACTGCCGCTGTTGCTGCGCCACGGCCCCGGCCTGCTGCGCACCCGGCACTTCCCGCGCTACCTGTTCCGTTGTCTGGTCGGCGTCTGCTCCATGCTGTGCGGCTTCTGGGCCATCGGCCACCTGCCGCTGGCGCAGGCGGTGTCGCTGTCCTACTCCACCCCGCTGTTCGTGACCATCGCCGCGGCCGCGCTGCTGGGCGAGCAGGTGCGGATCCGCCGCTGGGCGGCGGTGGTGGCCGGCTTCATCGGCGTGCTGGTGATCGTGCGCCCCGGCACCGAGGGCTTCAGCGCCGGCTCGCTGGTGGCGGTGATGGCGGCGCTGCTGTCGAGCATCGTGGCCATCCAGATCAAGCAGCTGTCGGCGGTGGAACCGGCCGACCGCATCGTGCTGTGGACCACCCTGCTGTGGGTGCCGATGTCGCTGGTGCCGGCCCTGGGCGTGTGGCAGTGGCCGCAGGGCATCGCCTGGCTGTGGGTGGTGGCCGCCGGCGTGTTCGGCACCGGCGGGCACATGCTGTGGACGCGGGCGCTGAAGCTGGGCGACGTGTCGGCGCTGCAGCCGATCAGCTTCATGCAGCTGCCGATCGTGGCGCTGTCCGGCTGGCTGCTGTTCGGCGAGGCGCTGGACCGCTGGACCGTGCTGGGCGCGCTGGTGATCCTGGCGGCCAATGCCTACATCGCCCACCGCGAGGCGGTGCTGGCGCGCCGCGCCTCCTCCGAGGCCGCCAGCTCGGCGGCCAAACCGGGCGAGTGAGCACGCCGGCGCCTTGCACGGCGCATCCGGCGAAAAAATTTCTTCACCAGTTCTTCCCAACTCCGGATCGATCCGTTATGATTTGCGCCCTCGTCGGGGTGTAGCTCAGGCTGGTAGAGCGCTACGTTCGGGACGTAGAGGTCGCAGGTTCGAATCCTGTCTCCCCGACCAGCAGACGAGAAGAAGAAAGCCTGCCCTGCGCAGGCTTTTTTCGTATCCGGCCCCGAGACCGCCGGACTCCTCCCGCGGCGGTGGCCGCCGCCGCCCGCGCCCGTATGCCCCCACGCCGCCCCGCCCGCTTCGCCGGCCGTGGATCCGGACGCGCGCGCACCGATCATCCGGGTCGAACAATTTCCGCAAATCGATCGATATCGTGGATGTCAAAAGATGGCCCAATAGGTCACATCTGTCACGGCGCGTCATGCCGGGGCGCGCCACTTCCGGCATTTTCGGCTTCCCAATCAACCTGTTAGCGCAAACAAAGGGGCCTGGGGCGCGCCGCGGCGGCATCGGCGCGTGATGCGCCGGGGCTATGCACTTGGCATGTGACTTGCGTCACAATTCGCCAACACCCTCAGCATCACCCAGGGACACCCATGCCCTCTCCTTCCCCGCTGGCGCGCTGCGTCGGCCTGGCCATCCTGTTCTGCGCTTTTTCGGTGCCTGCGTCCGCGCACACGGACGATCCGCTGGCCCGTGTGGCCGCACTGCGCGACCAGGGCCGCTGGCTGGAAGCCCTGCCGATCGTGCAGGAGGAACTGGCGCGGCGCCCGGACGATCCGCTGCTGTACCGCCTCAACACCCTGCTGCTGGCCGACCTCGGCGCGGCGTACAAGGCCTGGGAGCTGTACCAGGCCCGGCCATCGGCCTTCGAGCCGGAACACGCGCAGCGCCTGCAGAACGACTACCTGGCGCGCCTGGTGAACTGGAGCCGTGCCCTGGCGGTCGACGAGGAGGCGCGCCTGGACGAGGCCGAGGACGCCGAGCGTCGCATCCGCGAGTACCTCGAGCACACCGGCACCCCGGACGCACGCACCGCGCTGCGCCTGCGCCTGGACCGCCTGGTGCTGCTCAACCGCCTGGGCCGCCACGCGCAGCTGCGCGAGGAGGTGCGGGTGCTGCAGGCCGAGGGTCATGTGCTGCCCGGCTACGTGCTGGCGCCCGTGGGCGCCTCGCTGAAGGCTGCAGGCCATCCCGGCGAGGCCATCCCCTTCCTGGAGGCGGCCGCCGCCGCGGGCGGGCCCGAGGCCTCGGCCATCCGCGCCGAGCTGGCCTACGCCTGGCTCGAGAACGAGGAGGCCGGACGCGCGATCCGCCACCTGGAGGAATGGCGCGGCCAGGAGCCGGCCTGGCGCCGGGTGCCCGGTGCGCGCAGCCCGTACGAGAACTGGGCCCGCTACGACGCCGACCTGACCCTGGCGCTGGTCCGCGCCTACTCCGGCCTGCTGCCGGAAGCGCAGCAGGCGCTGGAGGAGATGGTCGCCATGGCGCCGCGCAACGCCGGCCTTCAGACCTCGCTGGGCACCGTCTACGCCCTGCGCGGCTGGCCCTCGCGTAGCCTGGAGCGCCACCAGGTCGCGCACCACCTCGAACCCAACGAGGTGTCGCCGCGGCTGGGCATGATCGAGGCCTGGACCGCGCTGCAGCGCCACGACCTGGCGCGGCCGCTGCACGACCAGCTGCTGGCGCGCCACCCGGCGCGGCCGGACGTGCAGCGCCTGCACCGCCAGTGGCGCGCCGAGCGCGGCTGGCAGGTCCACGCCTGGCTTGCCACGGGCCGCAGCCGCGGCAGCGACGGCACTTCGCCGCTGGGCAACGAGGACCGCAACGCCGGCATCGAGGTGCAGGGCCCGCTGCTGGACGACCGCTGGCGCGCCTTCGCCTGGGCCGAACGGACCCGCGTGGACTACGACACTGCACGGGTGGACCCGCTGTGGCGCGGTGCCGGCCTGCGCTACGCCTTCGACCGCCTGGACGCGGAGCTGGCGGTGGGCTCGCCCGGCGACGGCCTCGGCGGCACCGCGGTGGCCGCCGCCGCCGGCTGGCGCTTCAACGACCTGTGGCGCGCCGGCGTGCAGGCCACCCGCAACGACCGCGCCGCCTCCAGCCAGGCGCGCGCCGCGGGCATCACCGCCGACCGCGTGGAGCTGCAGGGCGCCTACCGGCCGCACGAGCGCGCCGCCCTGGACATGGCGCTGGGCCGGCTGCGCTACGACGACGGCAACCGCCGCGATTTCGCCTCCGTCGCCGGCTGGCACCGGCTGGCCACGCAGCCCACCTGGACCGTGGACGCCGTCGGCGGCCTCTACGCCAGCCGCGGCTGCCGCGACGACGCGCCCTACTTCAACCCCGCGCGCGACCGCTCGCTGGAAGCGGGCCTGCGCCTGGACCAGCAGCTGTGGCGCCGCTACCAGCGCCACTTCCGCCACCGTCTGACCGTCTCCGCCAGCCACTACCGGCAGGAGGGCCACGGCTCCGCCGTGGTGCCGTCCGTGCACTACCTGCACGAGTGGCAGTTCGGTCCCGGCCGGGTGCTCGAGTACGGCGTGCGCTGGTCGCGCCCGGTCTACGACGGCAACCGCGAGCGCCACATCGGCTTCGAAGCCGGCCTGCACTGGGGGCAGTGAACATGCAGCACATCCGTACCTTCCTCGCCACCTCCCTGGCCGTGCTGGCGCTGCTGCTGGCCGCATGGGGCACCCCGGCCCGCGCCTCCGGCGCCCCCGCGCAGCTGCTGGTGCTCAGCTACCACGACATCCGCGACGACGTGGCGCCCCACGGCGACCCGGACGGTTTTGCCACCAGCACGCAGAACTTCGCCGCGCACCTGGACTGGCTGGCCGGCCACGGCTACCACCCGGTGTCGCTGTCGCAGGTCATTGAGGCCGCCCGCGGCGGCGCGCCGCTGCCCGAGCGCCCGGTCCTGCTGACCTTCGACGACGGCCTGCGCAGCGTCCACGACAGGGTCTTCCCACTGCTGCAGGCCTACGGCTACCCGGCGCTGGTGGCGGTGATCACCGACTATGTGGACATGGTGCCGGAACGCCGCGTGGACTACGGCCACCGCGAGTTCACCCGCGACGACTTCCTCACCTGGGAGCAGCTGCGGCGGATGCGGGAGAGCGGCCTGGTGGAGATCGCCAGCCACAGCCACGATCTGCACCGCGGCATCCTCTCCAACCCGCAGGGCAACATGACCCCGGCGGCGACCACCCTGCAGTACGACCCGCAGACCGGCCGCTATGAGGACGAGGAGGCCTACGCGCGCCGCATCCGCGCCGACCTGGCGCGCAGCGTGGAGCTGATCGAGAAGCACACCGGGCAGCGCCCGCGCGCGATCGTGTGGCCGTACGCGGCCTACACCGCCATCGGCAACGCCATCGCCGACGAGCTGGGCATGACCGTGTCCTTCGACCTGGAAGGCCGCAGCACCCCGGTGGGCCCGGACCTGCACGGCATGGCGCGCCTGCTGATGATGGGCAACCCCACCGTGCTGGACCTGGCCGCCGAGCTGCGCCGCGACCTGGAGCTGGACGCGGTGCGCGCCCTGCAGATCGACCTGGACGCGGTGTACGACCCGGACCCGGCGCAGCAGGAGCGCAACCTCGACGTGCTGGTCGAGCGGGTGCGCCGGATCAAGCCGACCCACGTGTACCTGCAGGCCTTCGCCGACCCGGACGGCGACGGCGCCGCCGACGCGCTGTACTTCCCCAACCGTCACCTGCCGGTGCGCGCCGACCTGTTCAACCGCGTGGCCTGGCAGCTGTTCAGCCGTGCCGGCGTGCAGGTGTACGCGTGGATGCCGGTGCTGGCCTTCCGCCTGCCCGACGCGGAGCGCCAGCGCGCCCTGGCCATCGCCTCGCCGGAGGCCGACGGCATCCCGCGCCTGGACTTCACCCGGCCCGAGGTGCGCCGGCTGATCACCGAGCTGTACTAGGACCTGGCCAGGAGCGCGCCGTTCCAGGGCCTGCTGTTCCACGACGACGCCTACCTGCGCGACAGCGAGCTGCCGCAGCTGCCGCCGGAGCGCGCGGACGACCCGGCCCGCACCCGCGCCCTGATCGAGTTCACCCTGGAGCTGCGCGACGCCGCGCAGCGCTGGCGGCCCAAGCTGCGCACCGTGCGCAACCTGTACGCACGCCCGGTGCTGGAGCCGGAAAGCGCCGCCTGGTTCGCCCAGCGCCTGGACCTGTTCCGGGAGGCGTACACGTACACCGCGCTGATGGCCATGCCCTGGATGGAGGGCGCGCGCGACCCCGAGCGCTGGCTGGACCGTCTGGTGGACGCGGTGCGGGTCCACGATCCCGGGCTGACCCACACCGTCTTCGGGCTGCAGACGCGCGACTGGCGCACCGGCCGGCCGATCGACGGCCGCCGCCTGCGCGCCCAGGTCTTGCGCCTGCAGGCCCGCGGCGTGCGCCACCTGGCCTGGTACCCCGACGACTTCATCGCCGACCGGCCCAGCACCGCCGACGCCCGCGCCGCGCTGTCCGCGCGCACCTTCCCCTACGCGGAGGAATGAGCATGAGCATGCATCCGGCGCTGTACGCGCTGTTCCAGTTCGCGTTCTTCTACCCGATGGTGATGGCGTTCTTCTGGATGTCCGGCGGCCTGTACTACTTCTTCCGCCGCGAGCGCCACGAGCGCGCGCGCAACGACCCGCCGCCGATGGACCCGGCGCCGTTCGCCTCCATCCTCATCCCCTGCCACAACGAGGCCGGGGACGTGGAGGACACCATCAACGCGGCGCTGTCCCAGCGCTACCCCGCCGACTACGAGGTGATCGCGGTCAACGATGGCAGCACCGACGACACCGGCGCCCGCCTGGACGCGCTGGCCGCCGCCAACCCGCGCCTGCGCGTGCTGCACCTGAGCCGCAACCTGGGCAAGGCCAACGCCCTGCGCATGGGCGCGCTGGCGGCGCGCTCGGAGTACCTGGTGTGTGTGGACGGCGACGCAATGCTGGACGAGTACGCCCTGCACTGGATGGTGTGGCACCTGGTCTCCGGCCCGCGCGTGGGCGCGGTCACCGGCAACCCGCGGGTGCGCAACCGCTCGACCCTGCTCGGCCGGCTGCAGGTGGCCGAGTTCTCCTCGATCATCGGCATGATCAAGCGCGCCCAGCGCGTGTACGGGCGCCTGTTCACCGTGTCGGGGGTGATCGCCGGCTTCCGCCGCACCGCCCTGCACCGTGTCGGCTACTGGGCCGACGACATGGTCACCGAGGACATCGACATCAGCTGGCGGATCCAGCACGACCACTGGGACATCCGCTACGAGCCCAACGCCCTGTGCTTCATCCTGATGCCGGAAACCCTGCGCGGCCTGTGGCGGCAGCGCCTGCGCTGGGCCCAGGGCGGCGTGGAGGTGCTGCTGCGCCACGGCCTGTCCATGCTGAAGTGGCGCAAGCGGCGCATGTGGGGCGTGCTGGCCGAGTACGTGCTCAGCGTGGTGTGGGCCTACACCATGCTGGGGATCATGCTGCTGTGGCTGCTGGGCAGGTTCGTGGCCCTGCCCGAACCGTTGCAGGTCGGCACGCTGCTGCCGCGCTGGCACGGCATGGTGCTGGCGCTGGTGTGCCTGCTGCAGTTCGCCAGCAGCCTGGTCATCGACCGCCGCTACGAAACCCATGTAGGCCGCAACTACTTCTGGGTCATCTGGTACCCGATGGCCTACTGGCTGATCAGCCTGTCCACGACCGTGGTGGCGCTGCCCAAGACGCTGCTGAAGCGCCGCGGTGCCCGCGCCGTCTGGGTCAGTCCCGACCGGGGTGTCCGATGAGCATCGCCAAGTACGACTACCGCCTGATCCAGCGCCCGCAGAACGTCCCGCTGGTGCACCGCACGCTGTGGGGCGCGGCCACCGCCATCTTCTGGGCCGCCTACCTCTACCTGTGGCTGCCGGCCATCACCATGCTGGCCTGGCTGCTCGGCCTGCGCGAGGGCTGGATCCGCATCTACCGCGACAGCGATCAGGTGGATCCGTTCGTGTTCGTGAGCCTGCCCCTGATCTGCGCGGCCTGCGCGCTGCTGGTGATCGCCTGGGCCGAATACAACCGCCGCCGCTTCAGCGGCGTGGAACGGCGCATGCCGATGCCGGAGACCCCGCACGAGGAGATCGCCCGCGGTCTGGGCACCACGCCGGAGCTGGCCCGGCGTCTGGCCGCCTCGCGCGTGGTCACCCTGGTCATGGGCGAGGACGCGCGGCCGGTGGCCCTGCTCGAGGAGGGCATGGCCGCCGCGGCTTGAGCCGGCGGCGCTGCGGACGGGACCGCGGCGGCCGGTAGAATGGCCGCCTCCCCCCGTCCGGCCCGGCCCCGGCACCGCCCGGCCCGGGCCTTCGCTTCCGGATGTCCCGTTTCCCCGATTCCCGCCCCTCCTTCCGCGGACGCCTGCTGGTACTGGCCGGTATCCTCCTGGCGGCGTTCAACCTGCGCACCGCGGTCACCTCGCTGACCCCGCTGCTGGACCTGCTCGGCCGCGAGTTCGGCTTCGGCCCCACCGTGGCCGGCGTGCTGGGCATGGTGCCCACCGCCACCTTTGCCGCCGCCGGCGTCGGCGCGCCGCGCCTGGCCCACCGCCTGGGCCTGGAACGGGCCGCGGTGCTGGCCATGGCCCTGGCCGCGGCCGGGCTGCTGGCACGCTCGCTGGCCGGCGGCACCGCCATGCTGCTGGCGGCCTCGGCGGTGGCGCTGGCCGGCATGGGCATCGGCAACGTGATCCTGCCGCCGCTGGTCAAGCGCTACTTCCCCGACCGGGTCGGCGTGCTCAGCTCGCTGTACATCACCACCCTGCAGCTGGGCACCATCCTGCCGGCGCTGCTGGCGGTGCCGGTGGCCACGGCCGCCGGCTGGCGCGTGTCCATGGGCCTGTGGTCGCTGCTGGCCGCCGTCGCGCTGCTGCCCTGGCTGGTGGTGCTGCGCCGCGAGCGCGACCCCGGCAGCGCGCTGGCGCGCCTGCACCAGGCCGCGGTGCGCCCCGGCGACGAAGCCCCCGAGCTGCCGCCCGCGCGCGGACGGGTCTGGGCCACCGGTCTGGGCTGGGGCATGGCCCTGACCTTCGGCATGACCTCGCTGGTGACCTATTCGCTGTTCACCTGGCTGCCGGCGCTGGTGGTCGAGGCCGGCGCCAGCCGCGCCTTCGGCGGCGCCATGCTGGCGCTGTTCTCGGCGCTGGGCCTGGCCGGCTCGCTGGCCATGCCGGTGCTCGCCGCGCGCCTGCGCAACCCGCTGCCTGTGGTGGCCGCCTGCGCCGCCGGCCTGCTGGCCGGCTTCGTGGGCCTGTACCGGGCGCCGCTGGCCGCGCCGGTGGCGTGGGTGGTGCTGCTGGGCCTGGGCTCGAGCACCTTCCCGCTGGCCCTGACCCTGGTGAACCTGCGCACGCGCACGCCGGAAGGTTCGGCGGCGCTTTCCGGCTTCGCCCAAGGCGTGGGCTACGCGCTCAGCTGCCTGGGACCGCTGCTGTTCGGCTGGCTGCACGCGCACACCCACGGCTGGGGCGCGTCCTTCGCCTTCCTGGTGGCGTGCGTGGCGGTGATGCTGGCCGGTGCCTGGCGCGCATGCCGCCCCGGTTTCCTCGAGGACCGCTGGTAGGGGCACCTACTCCGCCGGGGCCAGCAGGTCCGGATGGCGGACCTGGCCCTCGCCGCGGACCACGAAGCGCTCCACGGTCAGCGCCTCCAGGCCCATCGGCCCGTAGCTGTGCAGGCGCGTGGTGGAGATGCCGATCTCCGCACCCAGGCCGAGCTCGCCGCCGTCGGAGAAGCGCGAGGAGGCGTTGACCATCACCACCGCCGAGCGCAGCGCCTGGACGAAGCGCTCGGCATGGCTGGCATCGGCGGTGACGATCACCTCGGTGTGGTCGGAGGTGTAGCGCTGGATGTGTTCGATGGCCTGCTCCAGCCCGTCCACCACGCGCACCGCCAGGACCAGGTCCAGGTACTCGGCGGCGTAGTCGTCCCCGGTGGCTTCGCGCAGGTCCGGCACGATCGCCCGGCTGCGCTCGCAGCCGCGCAGCTCCACCCCGCGTTCGCGCAGCGCGCGCACCGCCCGCGGCAGGAAGGTGGCGGCCACGTCGGCATGCACCAGCAGCGTCTCCAGGGCGTTGCAGGCGGCCGGGCGCGAGCACTTGCCGTCGATCAGCAGGTCCAGGGCCAGGCCCAGGTCGCACGGCGCGTCCACGTACTGGTGGCACACGCCCTTGTAGTGCTTGATCACCGGCACGCGCGCGTGCTCGGCCACGAAGCGGATCAGGCCTTCGCCGCCGCGCGGGATCACCAGGTCCACGATGTCGTTGAGCTGGATCAGCTCCAGGATGGTCTCCCGGCGCAGGTCCTCGACCAGGGTGATGGCCGCCTCCGGCAGGCCGGCCTCGCGCAGGGCGCGCCGGAGCGCGGCGGCGATCGCGGTGTTGGAGTGGATGGCCTCCGATCCGCCGCGCAGGACCACCGCGTTGCCGGCCTTCAGGCACAGTGCGGCGGCGTCGGCGGTCACGTTCGGGCGGGCCTCGTAGATCATCGCGATCAGGCCCAGCGGCACGCGCACGCGCTCCACGTGGATGCCGTTGGGGCGGTCGTAGGCGCGGGTCACCTGGCCCACCGGATCCGGCAGCGCCGCCACCTCGCGCAGGGCGTCGGCCACGCCCTGCAGGCGCTTGCCGTCCAGGCGCAGGCGGTCGAGCATGGCGCTGCCCACGCCCTTGGCCCGGGCGGCCTCCAGGTCCCTCGCGTTGGCCTCCAGGATGGCCGCGGCGTCCGCCTCCAGGGCGGCGGCCATCGCCTGCAGCAGGGCGTTCTTGGCGTCGGTGGACAGGGCGGCGACGGCCAGGGCCGCGTCGCGCGCCTGCAGGGCCTGGGTCCTGATTCCGGTCATGGGGGCAGCCTCGCGGTGGGGTGGCCGGCGACCGGTGCGGTGCCTACAGCAGCACCAGGTCGTCGCGGTGGATCACGTTGCCACCGTAGTTGTAACCGAGGATGGTCTCGATGTCGCGGGAGTGGCGGCCGGCGATCTGGCGCACGTCCACCGCCGAGTACTGGGTGATGCCGCGGGCGATGGCGCGCGTGGTGCCGTCGTCCTGTCGCACCGCCAGCTCGATCATGTCGCCACGGCGGAAGTCGCCCTCGGCCGCCACCACCCCGCCCGGCAGCAGCGAGGCGCCCTTCTCCGCCAGCGCCGCCGCAGCTCCGGCGTCCACCACGATCCGCCCGGCCTCCAGCGGCACGTTACGCAGCCAGTACTTGCGCGCGGCCAGACGGTTCTGCGCGGCGCGGAAGCGGGTGCCCTGCAGCACCCCCTGGGCCAGCTTCTGCACCGTGGCCGCCCTGGTGCCGTTGAACAGGAAGGTCTCGATGCCGGCCGCGGCCGCGCGCGCGGCCGCCTCCAGCTTGGTGCGCATGCCGCCGGTGCCGACGGCGCTGCCGCTGCCGCCGGCCATGGCGTAGAACTCCGGGGTCAGCGCCTCCACCTCGTTGATGGGCTGGGCGTTCTCCGGGCTGGTGCGCGGGTTGGCGGTGTAGAAGCCGTCGATGTCGGTGGCGATGAACAGCGCGTCGGCGTCCACCAGCGCGGCCACGATCGCGGCCAGGTTGTCGTTGTCGCCCAGCTTGAGCTCGTCCACCGAGACCGTGTCGTTCTCGTTGACCACCGGGATGGCGCCCAGGGCCAGCAGCTCGCGCAGGGTGGCGCGGGCGTTGAGGTAGCGGCGGCGGTTGCGCAGGTCGTCGTGGGTCAGCAGCACCTGCGCCACCGGGCGCTCGAAGAAGCGCTGCCACAGGCCGACCAGCTGCGCCTGGCCCAGCGCCGCCAGGGCCTGGCGCTCGGCGATGCCGGTGCCGCTTTCGGCCTTGCGCTGGAGGATGCCGCGCCCGGCCGCGACCGCGCCGGAGGAGACGACCACCACCTCGCGGCCGGCGCCGATGCTGGCCGAGACGAACTGGGCCAGGCCCAGCGCGTGGCGTGGGGACAGGCCTCGCCCGGCGTCGGCCAGCAGGCTGCTGCCTACCTTGAGCACGGCCCGCTTCCAGGCCGGCAGGGGCTGTTCCTCGAACGGCGGGATCACATGCATGCGGGGCTCCTCGATCCGTTGGCGGCAGCGGGCTGCCGGATGCCGCCGCGTGCGCGGCGACGCCGGGCCTCAGCCCTGCCCCAGGCGCGCCCAGCGCGCCTGCAGCTCCTCCAGGCGCAGGTCGGCGGCCGCGCCCGGCGAGGTGCGCGCGGCCAGGCTGGCCTCGGGCGTGCGGCCCTCGCCGGCGCGGTCGGCCGCGGCCGCGGCGGCCCTGTAAGCCTCGCGGAACGGCACGCCGGCGATGGCGGCCTCCACCGCCACGTCGGTGGCGTACATACCCGAATCGATGGCCGCGCGCATCCGCTCCGGCCGCCACTCCAGGTTGGCCAGCAGCGCCGGCAGCAGCTCCAGCGCGGCCAGGCCGCGGGAGAAGCCGTGGAAGATCGCGCCCTTGGATGCCTGCAGGTCGCGGTGGTAGCCGGAGGGCAGCGACAGCAGCTGCTCGATCTCGGTGCGCGCGGCGGCCACGCTGGCGTGGGTGGCGCGCATCAGCTCGATCACGTCCGGGTTGCGCTTGTTGGGCATGATCGAGCTGCCGGTGGTGTACTGCGGCGGCAGGGACACGAAGCCGAACTCGGCGCTGGTGAACAGCGACAGGTCCCAGGCGATGCGGCGCAGGTCCAGGGTGGCGCTGCCCAGGGCCTCCAGTGCGGCCAGCTCGAACTTGCCGCGCGACAGCTGCGCGTACACCGGGCTGACCTGCATGCGGGCGAATCCCAGCGCGGCGGTGGTGTGCTCGCGGTCCAGCCCCAGGTTGACGCCGTAACCGGCGGCCGTGCCCAGCGGGTTGCAGTCCACCAGGCGCAGGGTGTCCTGTGCGCGCACCGCGTCGTCGATGAAGGCCTCGGCCCAGCCGGCCCACCACATGCCGCAGGAGGACACCACCGCGCGCTGGATGTGGGTGTAGCCCGGCAGCGGCAGGTCCTTCTCCGCGGCGGCGCGGTCCAGGGCGACCCTGGCCACCTCGGCCGAGAGCCGCGCCACGCGCGCCAGCTTCTCCTTCAGCCACAGGCGGGTGGCCACCAGGACCTGGTCGTTGCGGCTGCGGCCGGTGTGGATCTTGCGGCCGGCATCGCCCAGGCGCTCGGTCAGGCGCGCCTCGATGGCCGAGTGGCCGTCCTCGTAGCGCTCGTCCAGGACGAAGCGGCCGGCGCGGAAGTCCTCGGCCAGCGCGGCCAGCTCGCGCTTCAGCCCCTCCAGCTCCTGCACCGAGAGGATGCCGATGCGCTGCAGGCCCTCGGCATGGGCGGTGCTGGCGGCGATGTCGTGCAGGAAGAACTCGCGGTCCAGGACCACGTCGTCGCCGGCGAGGAAGTGCTGGATCTGGGCGTCCACCGCCACGCCCGGCTTCTGCCAGAGCAGCTCAGCCATGGGAAGTCTCCTTGAAGGCCGGGATCGAGGCCAGCTCGGGCAGTCCCAGCGCGATGTTGATGTTCTGCATGGCCTGGGTGGCCGCGCCCTTGAGCAGGTTGTCCAGGGTGGCCACCACCACCAGGCGCTTGCCGCCCGGGGCCACGGAAAAACCGCCGATCTCCACGCCGTGGCGGCCGGCGATGCGGCTGACCCACGGCGCCTGCTCCACCACGTCCACCAGCGGCTCGCCGGCGTAGCGCTGCTCGTAGCGGGCGCGCACCCAGTCCGGCTTGACCGCCCCGGTCAGCCACATGTTCACGGTCATGGTGATGCCGCGGAAGTGCGGCGCCACGTGCGGCATGAACTCCACCGGCACGCCCAGCTGCGCCGAGACCTCGCGCTCGTGGACGTGGCCGACCAGCGAGTACGGCATCAGGTTGTCGCGCAGCAGCTCGGGATTGTTGCGGTCCGATGGCGTGGTGCCGGCGCCGGAATAGCCGGACACGCCGAAGCACTGCGGCGGGCCGGCCAGGTATTCGAGCATGGGCCAGATCGCCAGCTGCATGGCGGTGGCGTAGCAGCCGGGGTTGCTGATCCGGCGCTGGCCCTGGTAGCGGCCGCGGGTGATCTCCGGCAGGCCGTAATACCAGCCGGCGTCGAAGCGGTGGTCGGCCGACAGGTCCACCACCAGGGTCTGCGGCGCGGCCGCGTCCAGCGCCTCCACGTAAGGTGCGCACTTGCCGTTGGGCAGGGCCATCACCACCACCTCGGCGCCCTTGCCCGCGACCGCGGCCGGGCCCAGGTTCTCGTAGCGCAGGTCGCCGGTGTAGGCCGGGTTGTGGTCGGCCACGCGCTGGCCGTCCAGCTCGCGCGAGGACACGAAGGCCAGCTCCAGCTGCGGATGGGCCGCGACCAGGCGGATCAGCTCGGCCCCGGTGTGGCCGCGTGCGCCGACGATGCCGATGGAATAGGTCTTGCTCATGCGTGGGAATCCAGTAGGAAGCGCAGATGGCGGTGCACCGCCGGCCATTCCGCGTCGATGATGGAGAACACGACGGTGTCGCGCCGCGTCCCGTCGGCGTGCCGCTTGTGGTTGCGCAGGACGCCATCCTGCCTGGCACCCAGGCGCTCGATGGCCCGGCGCGAGCGCTGGTTGAACCAGCTTGTCTCGAAGTACACGCAGGCGCAGCCCAGGGTCTCGAAGGCGTGGCGCAGCAGCATCAGCTTGCACTCGGTGTTGACCCCGGTGCGCTGCACCCGCGGCGCGTACCAGGTGTAACCGATGGCCAGCCGCGGCACCTGCGGATCCAGCCCGTACAGGCGGGTGGTGCCCACCACGGCGCCGGCCGCGTCGCGCACCGCGAACGGCAGGGCCTGGCCCTGCACCTGCGCCTCCAGGGCACGGGCCACGTAGGCCCCGACCTGCTCCGGGGCCGGCACGTTGGTGTACCAGAGCCGGTGCAGGCCACCCTCCTCCGCCACCGTGCGCAGCGCCGCGGCATGCTCCGGGCGCAGCGGCTCGAGCACGGCGTGGCGGCCGGCCAGGACCGGCACCTGCGACCAGGCGTCGGTGGCGGCATCGCCCATCTCAGCCCTCCAGGGTCGGTGCCCGGGTGCCGCAGTGTGCCACGCAGCGGGCAATCTGCTCGAAGCCGCCGTCCATGCCGTACCAGAACACCTTCCAGCGCTCCTGCTTGTAGCAGCCGTCGGACTCGGCGTAGTAGAAGTGGTTGACCGGGTTGCCGTGGCGCGAGCGCCAGAACAGCGACGGGGTCTCCTCGCGCATCACCTGCCACACGGCCCGGCCCAGGCCCTCGCCCTGCGCCTCCTCCAGCACCGCGAACTTGTCCAGGTACACACCCTCGGCCTCGTCGGTGAGGATCACCGCGGCGCGGTAATTCTCGCTGACGTAGGCGCGCAGCAGGCGGGTGCGCTCGAAGTAGTCGCCCACCAGGGTGCGGCCGAAGCTGGACTCGATCAGGGCGCGCAACCGGGCCAGGTCCAGCTGGTCCCAGGCGGTGGCGCGCAGCACCTTCTCGCCGCGCCGGACCAGGGTGCCGGACCCCTTGTGGGTGAACAGCTCCTTGGCCAGGTCCGCCGGGCGGGTGATGGACACCGAGGACTCCAGCGGCAGCCTGTCCAGCAGCGTCTTGATCTGCTCCAGCTTCACCCGCATGCCGCCGTTGATCCACGGCTGCGCCATCAGGTGCTCGTACTCGGTGGACAGGTTGATGGACTCGATCACCTTGCCCTTCTCGTCCAGCAGGCCGCCGGTGCCGGTGAGGAAGATGATCTTGTACGGCTGCAGCACCTGCACCAGCTCGTTGGCCGAGAAGTCGGCGTTGACGTTGAGGATCTGGCCGCCGGCAGTCTCGCCCAGGCTGGCGATGACCGGGATCGAGCCGGCCTGCAGGCTGGCCTCGATCGGCCCCAGGTTGACCGCCTTCACCTCGCCCACCAGGCCGTAGGTGTCGCGGTCCAGGTAGTCGGCCTCGAACACGCCGCCGGTGATGGAGGTGGCGCGCGCACCGGCCTGCTGCAGGGCCTCGACCAGCTTCAGGTTGGACTCCAGGAACACCCGGCGGACGATCGCCAGCGCCTCCGGCGTGGTCACGCGCAGGCCGTTGACCGTCTTCTTCTCGATGCCGGCGGCGGCCAGCTTCTCGTCCAGCTGCGGGCCGGCGCCATGCACCACGATCGGGGTCAGGCCCACCTGCTGCAGGAACGCCAGCGAGGAGGTCAGCGCCTCCAGGTCGTCGCGCAGCACCGCGCCGCCGACCTTGACCACGGCGAAGCGCTTGGCGTCCAGCTGGGAGAAGCGCTTGAGGTACTGGCTGATCTCCTTGGCGCTGGCCATGCTGGAGAGCAGGCGGATGATGGTCTGGCGGGTCTGCAGGTGGGCTTGCATGGGCGTGGTCGGGAAAGGGGTGCGGGAAGCGGTGCGCGTGGCGCTAGCGGTTGATGATGCGGTGGACCGATTCGGCGTAGCGGCGCAGCTGGTCCAGGGTGACGAACTCGTCGGCGGTGTGCGCCTGGGCGATGTCGCCCGGGCCGTACACCAGCGCGGTGTAGCCGGCGGCGGAGAACAGCGAGGCCTCGGTCCAGAAGTCCACGGCGTTGCCCACCGGCAGCTCCAGCGCGTCGGCCACGTCGCGCGCGGCCAGGCGGCGCTCCTCGGCGCGGGACACGTCGCCGGCCGGCAGGCTCGGGCCGCGGAAGGTCTCCTCGAAATGGGCCGGCGCCGGCTCGGCGAGGCCGGCAAAGGTGGCCAGCAGGCCGTCGATGTCCATGGACGGCAGCGGCCGGAAGTTGAAGCGCAGCTCGGCGGCCGGGGCGATCACGTTGGCCTTGATCCCGCCCTCGATGCGGCCGATGTTGAAGCGCAGGCCGGTCAAGCCGCCGAAGCGCGCGTGCGCCAGCGACTGCACGTGCGCCAGCGCCCGGTGGCCCCACTCCACCGCCTGGTGCAGGGCGCTGGCGGACGGATCCAGGGCCGCCGAGGCGTGGCCGGCGCGGCCGGCGAAGCGCATCAGCACCGAGGAAATGCCGCGGTGGGCCAGCACCGCCTCGCAGCGGGTCGGCTCGGCCACCAGCACCGCCTCATAGGGCACGCCGCGCCGGAGGAAGGCGGCGATGCAGCGCGGGTCGTTGGCCTCCTCGTCGGAGGAGAACAGGAAGGCGGCGTCGCCCTGGCCGGCGTTGGCCGCGGCCAGCAGCGCGGCGGCCGCGCCCTTGATGTCGCACACGCCCAGGCCGACCACGCGGTCGTCCAGGCGGCGCATCACGTGCGGGTCGGCACTCCACTGCGGCGAGTCGGGCACCGTGTCCAGGTGCACGTTGAACAGGTACTTCGGGTTCCCGCGCACGGCGTACAGGCTCACCGCGCCGGCGCCGTAGTCCACCACCTCGACCCGGAAGCCCGGCAGGTGCGTGCGCAGGTAGTCGAAGATGCCGCCTTCGGCGGCGATGTCGCGCGGCGGGTTGCGGGTGTCGAAGGACACCAGCTTCTCCAGGTGCGCGAGGGTGAATTCGAGCAGGTCGGTCATCGGTCTGGTCCGGTTGCCGCGGCACGGTGCGGGAGGTGCCGGGCGCTTGCCGTGCGCCGTTCCGGGCCGGCGCCGCGGCCGGGCCGGAACGGAGGTGCGGGATCGTGGGCCCCGGTGCCGGTACGGGACCGCCGGCCGTCACCGCCGCGCCGGGTTGCCCGGCGCCCCCGGTCACGGTGCCCGGGGCCGGGTCGTCCGCCTCAGCGGTTGACCTCGGCCCACAGGGTGCTGCTCATGCCGAACAGCTTGATGAAGCCCTCGGCCTCCTCCACGCCCCAGTCGGCCGACTGGGCGTAGGTGGCCCCCTTGGCGTTGAGGATGTGCGGCGAGCGCACGGCCACCGCGTCCACGCGGCCGCCGCGGGTCTCCAGCACCACCTCGCCGTTGACCTTGGCCTGCGAGGACTTGAGGAAGGCCTCCAGGTCGGCCTTCAGCGGGTCGTGGTAGAAGCCCTCGTAGACCAGCTCGATCCACTTGCGCGCCACCTCCGGCTTGAAGCGGTTCTGGTGCTTGGTCAGCACCGCCTCCTCCAGGGCACGGTGCGCGGTCAGCAGCGCGGTCAGGCCCGGGGCTTCGAACACGATGCGGCCCTTCAGCCCGATCACGGTGTCGCCGGTGTAGATGCCGCGGCCCACGCCGTACTGGGCGAACATGGTGTTCAGGCGGGCCAGGATCCTGGCGCCCTCCAGCGGCTTGCCGTCCAGCTCCACCGCCTCGCCCTCGACGAACTTCAGGGTCACCCGCAGCGGCTCGGTCGGCCAGGCCGAACGCGGCGCGCACCAGCCGCGCGCGCCCTCGCCCGGGGCCTCCCACTTGTCGATCTCGCCGCCGGACATGGTCACGCCCAGCAGGTTCTCGTTGATGGTGTAGCTCTTCTGCTTGGCACGCACCTCGAAGCCGCGCTCCTCCAGGTACTTCTGCTCGTAGGCGCGGGTCTGGGTGTGCTGCTTCTGGATCTCGCGGATCGGGGCGACGATGCGGTAGTCGCCCTGGGCCTTGACCGCCAGGTCGAAGCGGACCTGGTCGTTGCCCATGCCGGTGCAGCCGTGGGCGATGGCGTTGGTGCCCAGCTCGGCGGCGCGCCTGAGCGCGGCGTCCACGATCAGGTAGCGGTCGGAAACCAGCAGCGGATACTGCCCCTGGTACCCCTCGCCCGCCCACACGAAGGGCTTGACGAAGCCGTTCCAGATCGCGGCGGCGCCGTCCACGGTCACGTGGCTGGCCACGCCCAGCTCCGCGGCGCGCTGCTCAATGTAGGCGCGCTCCTCGGCGTCCACGCCGCCGGTGTCGGCGAACACGGTGTGCACGTTCCAGCCCTGCTCCTTCAGGTAGGGCACGCAGAAGCTGGTGTCCAGGCCGCCGGAGAAGGCCAGGACGATGTCGCGGGATTCGTTGGGGTTGCTCATGGGACAGGTTCCGTGGGGAATGCGTGGGGAGCGGTCAGCGCACCAGGGCGGCCATCACCGCTTTCTGCACGTGCAGGCGGTTCTCGGCCTCCTGGATGGCGATGCAGTTGGGCGAGTCCATGACCGCGTCGGTGGCCTTGACGTTGCGGCGCAGCGGCAGGCAGTGGCTGAACACGCCGTTGTTGGTCAGGGCCATCTTGGCCTCGTCGACGATGAAGTGCTTGTACCGGTCGCGGATCGGCTTCTCCGGCTCCCAGTTGCCGAAGTACGGCAGCGCGCCCCAGCTCTTGGCATAGACCACGTCGGCGCCGCGGTAGGCCTCCTCGATGTCGTGGCTGATGCGGAAGGAGCCGCCGCTTTCGGCCACGTTCTGGTTGGCCCAGCCGATGTAGCGCTCGTCGAGGATGTACTCCGGGGTCGGGCACAGCAGGGTCACGTCCATGCCCAGGCGGGTGGCGATGGTCAGGGCGGAGTTGGCCACCGCGGTGTTCAGCGGCTTCGGGTGGTAGGTCCAGGTCAGGACGTACTTCTTGCCGCGCAGGTCGGTGGTGCCGAAGTGCTCCTGCAGGGCCAGGGCATGGGCCAGCTCCTGGCACGGGTGGGTGATCGTCTCCATGTTGATCACCGGCACCGTCGAATACTTCGCGAAGGCCTTGAGCACGCGGTCCTCGCGGTCGTAGGACCAGTCCTTGAACTTCGGGAAGGCGCGCACGCCGATCAGGTCCACGTAGCGGGCCAGCACCCGCGCCACCTCGGCGATGTGCTCCTCGGCCTCGCCGTCCATGACCGTGCCCAGGTCGAACTCGATCGGCCAGGCGTCCTTGCCGGGCTGCAGGACGATGGCGTGGCCGCCCAGCTGGAAGGCGCCCAGCTCGAAGCTGGTGCGGGTCCGCATGGACGGGTTGAAGAACACCAGCGCGATCGACTTGCCCTTCAGGTGGTCGCCCAGGCGGTGCTTCTTGAACTCGGCGGCCTGCGCCAGCAGCGCGTCCAGCTCGGCGCGGCTCCAGTCCTGAGTGTTGAGGAAGTGCTTGGGCATGGTTGGTTCCTTGCGGTGTCGGCCCCGTCAGGCCTGGCGTTGTTCGGATCTTTTGCGGTTGAAACCTTCCCCGGGCCCCGGAAACGAAAAAACCCAGCCTGGGGCTGGGTCTTCGGCGGACAGCACGGCACTCCGGTCACCCAGCAGGAAAGCAGGATTCCGGTCGGCGCGCGCGCGAGGTCATCCCGGAGGCCATCCGGGCGGCGCTGGCGGCGTGCGGCTGCAGGTCGGTGTTCATGGGTCGCCCATCCTCGCACGCAGGCGCGCGGGGCGCAAGTATGCGAAGGTCTACGGGTTGGCCTGCTGGGGGCGGGCCTGGGCCTCGGGCACGTACGGGGTCACCGAGACCCGGACCCGCAGGCGGTTACCCGGGTCCTCGGCCAGCCGGGAGCGGTACTTGGTGCCCTTGTAGACGTAGTCCACGTCGTAGGCGATCGGCCGCTGGAACTCGCGGTCCACCTGGACGATGCGGCAGTTCTGGCGCGTCTGCGGAGGCGGCGACGGCGGGGCCGGCTCGGGCTCCGCGGCGCCGGAACCGCCGAACACCGAGCGGACCGACTCGACCATGCGCGACCACAGCCCCTCCTCCCGGGCCTCCTGCCGCGCCTGCCCGGCCTGCGGCGCCGGCTCCGGGTCGCAGCGCTCCTCGGTGCGGGTGGCGCGCAGGGTCTGGTAGACCGGTTCCACCCGCAACACCTGGGCGTAGTCGATCTTGACGTTCTCGGCCGGTACCACACGGATCTGCGGGATCTCCTGCGCCGCCTCCGGCCTGTCCGCGGCCCAAGCCGGATGCGCGGCGCAGCACGCCAGGGCCAGCAGCGGGTATTTCGGGAGTCGGAGCATCGGTACCGGGCACCTCAATGCAGGCCGGCAGTTTAGGCGCGCCCGCCCGCGGCCGGCTGAACCGTACCCTGCCGTCGAGCGTGGCGCGGGCCGGCCGCGCGGCACGCGGCCGGCCGGCGCGCCGCCCGCGTTAGAATGGCCTGTTCGCACCCCTTGCCGCGATTGCCGATGTCCCTGCGCCTGTACAACAGCCTGAGCCGCCAGGTCGAACCGTTCGAGCCGCTGGACTCCGCCTGCCCGACCATGTACGTGTGCGGGCCGACGGTCTACAACTACGTGCACATCGGCAACGCCCGCGGCCCGGTGGTGTTCGGCGTGCTGGCCGCGCTGCTGCGCCGCCGCTACGGCGCGCTGAAGTACGCGCGCAACATCACCGACGTGGACGACAAGATCAACGCCGCCGCCGCCGAGGCCGGCGTGCCGATCTCGGCCATCACCGAGCGCTACGCCGCCGCCTACCGCGAGGACATGGCGGCGCTGGGGGTGACCGGCGACTTCGCCCCGGACATCGAGCCCACCGCCACCGGCCACATCGCGCAGATGATCGCGATGATCCAGGGCCTGATCGAGGCCGGCCACGCCTACGCCGCCGAGGGCCACGTGCTGTTTTCGGTGGGCAGCTTCCGCGGGTACGGCAAGCTGTCCCGGCGCGACCCGGAGGAGATGCTGGCCGGCGCCCGCGTCGAGGTGGCCCCGTACAAGCGCGACCCGGGCGACTTCGTGCTGTGGAAGCCCTCCACGCCGGACCTGCCCGGCTGGGATTCGCCCTGGGGCCGCGGCCGCCCGGGCTGGCACATCGAGTGCTCGGCCATGGCCGCCACCCACCTGGGCCGGACCATCGACATCCACGCCGGCGGCGTGGACCTGCAGTTCCCGCACCACGAGAACGAGATCGCGCAGAGCGAGTGCGCCCACGGCGCGCCGTTCGCCCGCTTCTGGCTGCACAACGGCATGCTCAACTTCGGCGGCGCCAAGATGAGCAAGTCGCTGGGCAACATCGAGCGCGTCCACGACCTGCTGCGGAAGCACCCGCCCGAGGCACTGCGCTATGCCCTGCTCTCGGCCCACTACCGGCAGCCGCTGGACTGGAACGACGCCCTGATCGGGCAGTCCGTGCGCACCCTGGACCGGCTGTACGGCACCCTGCGCGACCTGGCCGCCGTCGAGGCGGACCCGGTGATCCCGCAGGCCGTGGAGGACGCGCTGGACGACGACCTCAACACCCCGCTGGCGCTGGCCGAGCTGGCCCGCATCGCCGGCGAGGCGCGCAAGGCCGGCGGCGACGCGGCCCGCGCGCGCCTCAAGGGCGAGCTGCTGGGTGCCGGCCTGGCCCTGGGCCTGCTGCAGCAGGCGCCGGAGGCCTGGTTCAACCGCGGCGCCTCCGGCGGGGACGAGGCCCGCATCCAGGCCCTGATCGACGAGCGCCAGGCCGCGCGCAAGGCGCGCGACTTCGCCCGTGCCGATGCCATCCGCGACCAGCTGGCCGCCGAGGGCATCGTGCTGGAGGACACGCCGCAGGGTGTGCGCTGGGCGAGGAAGCGCTGACCGCGGCGCCTGGCCGCACCCGCGTCCGCCCGCCACGGAAGGCCGGGCCTCCGTGCCCCGCGGCACGGGCCAGGACGGCCGCCATCACCAACGAGAAGCCAGTGACCACCAGCCCCTTCCCCCTCGAACCCACCGCCGCGCAGGCCCAGCAGGCCATCCGCGACGAATTCGCGTTCTTCTCCGACTGGTCCGAGCGCTACCAGTACCTGATCGACCTGGGCCGCAAGCTGCCGCCGTTTCCCGAGCAGTGGAAGACCGAGGAGCACCGCCTGCACGGCTGCCAGTCCATGGTCTGGATCGTGCCGCAGGGCAACCGCGAGCGGCTGGAGTTCCACGCCGCCAGCGACTCGGCCATCGTCTCCGGCCTGATCTACCTGGCCCTGCGCGTGTACTCCGGGCGCCCGGCCGAGGAGATCCTGGCCACCGAACCGGACTACATCGCCGACATCGGTCTGGCCAGGCACCTGTCGCCCACCCGCAGCAACGGCCTGGCCGCGCTGCTGGGCTTCATCCGCGACACCGCCCGCTCCGCCCTGGCCTGAGGGCCGGGAACCGGCCGGAAAAAGCGAAGCCCGCCGGAGGCGGGCTTCGTCGGGCACATGGAGCGTGCGGCCGGGCTTATTCGCCCTGCTGCTTCTGCATGTGCTCCCAGCGCTCCTGGGCGTCGATGGTGCGCTCGGCGGTCAGGCGCGCCTCCAGGCGCTCCAGGCCGATCTCCTCGCCGGTGTCCACGCAGTAGCCGTAGTCGCCGGCCTCCAGGCGCTTGAGCGTGCTGTCGATCTTGGCGATCAGCTTGCGGTAGCGGTCGCGGGTGCGCAGCTCCAGCGAGTTCTCGGTCTCGCGGGTGGCGCGCTCGGCCTCGTCGCCGATGTCGCGGACCTCCTCGCGCAGGTTCTCGATGGTCTGCTTGGACTCCTCGACCAGCTCGGCGCGCCACTGCAGCAGGCGCTGGCGGAAGTACTCCTGCTGCAGCGGGTTCATGTACTCCTCCTCCGGCGAGGGCTTGTAGCCCGGCGGGAGGATGGGACGGCCGGTGGCCTCGTCGATCTGGTACTCGATGACCAGGCGCTTGGCCGGCGCCGGCGCGGACGTCTCAGCCTTCGGGGAGACGGCCACGGCGACCTTGCCGTGGCGGGGCGCCTCGGGCACGGGCTTGGCGGAGGTGTTGCTGGGGGATTTCGTTGCAGGCACAGGCTTTTCTTGTGGGGTTTCGACGGCCGGGACCGTCGGCGCCGGACTCGCGGGAGCCGGGGTCGCGGCGGCGGACTGCGATGCCTCCTTGCGGCCGGTGGGCCGTTCGGCGGCGGTAGTGGAAACACGCTTGGTGGCGGCGGTTTCGGCCGGAGCCGGAGCCGCCGCCTTCTTCGCCGGACGGGTCTCGGCGGCCTTCCTGGCCGACGCCGTCCGGGGGGCGGTGGTCTTGGCGGGTGCCGGCCTGGCGACCTTCTTCGCCGCCGGCTTGGCCGCCGTGGCGGTCTTCTTCGCCACGACCTTCTTGGCCGCGGCCTTCCTGGCCACGGTCTTCTTGGCCTCGACCTTCTTGGCGGCCTTCCGGGTCGCGGCCGGCCTGGTGGCGGTCGCCTTCCTGGCCGGGGTCTTCTTCGCCACGGCCTTCTTGGCGGCAGCCTTCTTGACCGCAGGCTTGGAGGCCGGCTTGGCCGCCGGCTTCTTCACCGCCTTCTTGGCCACAGCCTTCTTGGCCACAGCCTTCTTCACGGAAGGGGCAGGCTTCTTGGCCGGCTTGGCGGCCTTCTTGACGGGTTTCTTGGCAGCCACGTACGAAGGTTCCTCCACTTTTTTCCCGATCCTCGGGAAAGCGCGCCTTTATAGCTCACCCCACCCCGGGGGGCAACCTTGTACAGCCCCGGGTATCATGGGCCCGTGATCGCCCGCATGCTCATCCTGGCGCTGCGCCTGTACAAGCGCTTCGTCAGCCCGTTGCTCGGCCCGCGTTGCCGTTTCGTGCCGAGCTGTTCGGAGTATGCGATGGAAGCCATCGCCACGCACGGGCCGCTGCGCGGCAGCTGGCTGGCCGTCCGCCGCCTGGCGCGCTGCCATCCGCTGAACGCGGGTGGCCACGACCCGGTGCCGCCCGCTCCCGGGGCACCGTCCTGTTCCTGCCGAGACTCCCGCCCATGACCTCCACGCTCATCGTCAATGCCCGCCTGGTCAACGAAGGCCGCCAGTTCGAGGGCGACCTGCGCATCGCCGACGGCCGCATCGCGGAAATCGGCAGCGGCCTGGCCGCCCGCCCCGGCGAGGAGGTGGTGGACGCGGCCGGCCGCTGGCTGCTGCCGGGCATGATCGACGACCAGGTGCACTTCCGCGAGCCGGGCCTGACCCACAAGGGCGACATCGCCAGCGAGTCGGCCGCGGCCGTGGCCGGCGGCCTGACCAGCTTCATGGACATGCCCAACACCAACCCGCCCACGCTCGACGCGGCGGCACTGGAGGCCAAGTACGCCGCGGCGAAGGGCCGCGCCTGGGGCAACCACGGCTTCTACCTGGGCGCCAGCAACGACAACCTCGAGGCGGTGTGCTCGCTGGACCCGAAGGCCGCCCCCGGCATCAAGGTGTTCATGGGCGCCTCCACCGGCAACATGCTTGTGGACGATCCGGAAACGCTGGACGGCATCTTCCGCGAGGCCCCGGCGCCGATCATCACCCACTGCGAGGACACCCCCACCATCGAACGCACCCTGGCCCAGTTCAAGGCCCGCCACGGCGCCGAAGGCCTGACCGCGGAGATGCACCCGGACATCCGCTCGCGCGAGGCCTGCATCAGGTCCACCCGCTTGGCCATCGAGCTGGCGCGCCGCCACGGCACCCGCCTGCACGTGCTGCACATCTCCACCGCCGACGAGCTGGCGCTGTTCGAGCGCGGCCCGCTGGTCGGCGCCGACGGCAGGGTGCGCAAGAAGATCACCGCCGAGACCTGCATCCACTTCCTGCGCTTCGACCGCGCCGACTACGCGCGGCTGGGCAACCTCATCAAGTGCAACCCGGCGATCAAGGACGCCTCCGACCGCCAGGCGCTGGTGCAGGCGCTGGCGGACGACGTGATCGACGTGCTGGCCACCGACCACGCCCCGCACACTCTGGAGGAGAAGCAGAAGCCCTACCTGCAGGCGCCCTCGGGCCTGCCGCTGGTGCAGTACGCCCTGCTGGCGGCGATCGAGCTGGTGCACGAGGGCAGGCTGGACATCACCCGGGTGGTGGAGAAGGCCAGCCATGCCCCAGCGCGGCTGTTCGACGTCAGGGAGCGTGGCTTCCTGCGCGAGGGCTACTGGGCCGACCTGGTGCTGGTCGAGGACAGCCCGCTGACCGTGCGCCGCGAGGACGTGCTGTCCAGGTGCGGCTGGTCGCCGTTCGAAGGCACCACCTTCCGCTCGCGCATCGCCTCCACCTGGGTCAACGGCCAGCTGGCGTGGAACGGCCGCGAGCTGGTCGGCGCCCCCGCCGGCCGCCGCCTGGAGTTCGAGCGCTGATGCGGCCGGCCCTGCGCGCCGCGCGGCGGACACTGCTGGCCGCGCTGTTCCTGCTCGCCCCGCCCGCCCCCGCCCGGGACGACACCCGGGTGGTGTTCCCGGCCAGCGTGCCGCAGGGCGCGATGGTCACCGGCAAGGTGCCGCCGGGCAGCCGGGTCGAGTACGCCGGGCGGGTCCTGCGCACCACCGGCTACGGCACCGTGGTGTTCGGCGTGGGCCGCGACGAGACCGGGCCGGTCGAGGTCACCGTGGTCCGCCCGGATGGCGTGCGCAGCGTCGAGCGGATCGCGGTCAGTCCGCGCGACTGGCCGGTGCAGCGGGTGGACGGGGTGCCGCCGAAGACGGTCGAGCCGCCGCCGGAGATCGCCGCGCGCATCGCCCGCGAGCAGGCCCAGGTCACCGCCGCGCGCCAGCGCGACGACGACCGCGCCGACTTCGCCCAGCGTTTCATCTGGCCGGTACAGGGCCGCATCAGCGGCCGCTTCGGCCACCAGCGCGTGTACAACGGCAAGCCCGGCTCGCCGCATTCGGGGATGGACATCGCCACCCCCAACGGCACCCCGGTCAAGGCCCCGGCCGCCGGCGTGGTGACCTTCGCCGCCCCGGACCTGTACCTGACCGGCGGCACCGTGCTGCTGGACCACGGCTTTGGCATCAGCTCCAACTTCCTGCACCTGTCGCGGATCGACGTGAAGGTGGGCGACCGGGTGGAACAGGGCCAGGTCGTTGGCGCGGTGGGCGCGACCGGACGCGCGACCGGTCCGCATCTGCATTGGGGGATGAACTGGTTCGATGTGCGCATCGATCCCCTGCTGGTGCTGGAGCGCCCCTGAAAAAGGTGGTTCACCAACGCTGCGCGCAGCGGCGGGTTCATCTAGACCGCGATCCCTGGGATCTTGGTGTACATCGGGGCGCGGTTCGATGTGCGCATCGACCCCTTGCTGGTGCTTGAGCGCCCCTAGGCTGGCTGTTCACCAGCGCTGCGTGCGGCGGGGGGTTCATCTCCACCGCGGTCCCCGGGTACGCCGGGCGCAGTTCAATGTGCACGTTGCCCGTCGCTGGTACTTGAGTGCTCCTGGGCTGATTGTTCACCAACGCAGCGCGCGGCGTGTTCGTCATACCGCACACGCGGCGGAGATGTGATTTGATGCCACGCTCCCCCGCTTCTGGTACAGAAGCGGGATGAGCCAGCATCCCTGCCCTGCCCTCCGGTCCCTGCCCGCCATCCGCATGGCCGGTCCGCTACTGCTGGCCGCCACCTGCGCCTGCGCGGCTCCGCCAGCGCAGCGCGCTGCATCCACCGCTCCCGACACCAGCGGACCCATCGCCAGCAAACCTCCCATCGAACAGCCGCCCGGCAAGGACCTCCCCCGCCCCGGCCAGCCAGGCTACGAGGTCCCTGGCAGCCGCATCGTGGTGCCGACGCGGATGCAGCCTGGCAGCCAGGCCACCGCGAAGGTCCCTGTCGGGTCGATCGTCGAGGCATTCGGCACGCGCACGGAAGCCACCGACGGAAGGGTCCTGCTGCAGGCGCCGACCACGCCCGGCCGTTACGACGTGCGCGTGACAGCGCCGGACAGGCCGCCGATGAAGCTGGTGGTCGAAGTCGCAACGCCTTGAATCTTCGAACCCGCTGCAAGCATTGCTTGCAGGCCATTGTCCTGAACGCAAACTAAAGCTAGTTTTGCTGGGCACGGTCTCGATGCCGTGGCGCTTCCCAGCACAAGGACAGCAAATGAACACGAAGTTCCCGATCCGTGGGCGCAGGTCCCGTGGACACTCCGCCTTGGCGCTTGCCATCGCTGCCGGAATCTCCTCCCTGGCCGCACTGCCGGCCACTGCCGCCACCTTCGACAGCCTGGAGCAGCACGCGGCAAAGGCCGCGGTTGCCAATGCGTTCCGCATGACGCGGCCGCAGGTCGAACGTTCGGCCACTTTCGTGCTGCCGCAGGATGCTTTCAGCCGCACCTGGCAGGCGGTCACGCCCGACAACCCGGGCGACCCCGCATCCTGGGCCGACGAGGAGTTCCAGGGCGACTGGGGCCTGGCCGCGATCAATGCCCAGCACGCATACGCGCGCGGTCTCAGCGGCGCCGGTATCCGCCTGGGCCTGCTGGACAGTGGCGTCAGCTTCGCCGACCACTACGAGTTTGCCGGCAAGGACCACCGTGGCCTGGAGATGGCCGACCTGCTGGAGGATGGCTCGCGCTGCAGCTCAACGACCGTGCTCGCCGGCCCTGACGCCTGCTTCTATTCCCGCGGCGACCAGAGCGCGATCATCGCCGAGTGGTGGGATCCCGAGCTGCAGGACCATTTCCCCAACCCGGCCAACGACTACCTCTGGGACAACACGTTCCTCTACTTCAATACCCACGGCATGCACGTGGCCGGCACCATCGCCGCCAACCGCGATGGCGATGGCATGCACGGCGTGGCCTTCGGCGCCGACCTGAGCGCGGCGCGCCTGTTCAACGACTCGCTGACCGTGGTCGACCTGGACTGCATCTTCCTCAACGACTGCCTGGAACTGGGCACCAGCGCCAGTGCCAGCGCGTTCGAGCACATGTACGACCAGGCGATCGCGCAGGGCGTGCGCGCGATGAACCACAGCTGGGGCTACACCTACTACGCCTACACCCCGGAAGTGGCGGAGGCCTACCACGACCTGCTGATGGCCGACCCGCGCATCGGCGCGATCCACCAGGCCATCGCCGACGCCTCGCTGCAGTCGGGCATGATCCAGGTGTTCTCCGCCGGCAACACCAACGTCATCATCCCGACCCCGGCCCAGAGCCCGGAGCCGACCCTGCCGGCCACCCTGCCTGCGATCATCCCGGAGATCGAGCAGTACTGGGTCAGCGTGGTGAACCTCAACGAGAACCTCACCCTCAGCAACCGCTCGATGAAGTGCGGCATCTCCGCACAATGGTGCATCGCGGCGCCCGGCACGAACATCCTCTCCACCGTGCTCGACGAACGGGGCAACGAGGATGGCGACTGGCTCGGCGACTGGGAGTTCGACGAGGCCGGCAACCTGCACCTGGTCACCGGCGACCGCACCGGCGACCCGGCCTATGAACTGAACTCCGGCACCTCGATGGCCGCCCCGCACGTCACCGGCGCGCTGGGCCTGCTGTTCGAGCGCTTCCCCTACCTGACCGGCGCCCAGGTGCGCGACGTCATGCTGACCACCGCCACCGACCTGGGCGAGGAAGGCGTCGACGAGATCTACGGCTGGGGCCTGCTGAACCTGGAGAAGGCGATCGAGGGCTACGGCCTGCTGCGCGTCGACACCAACGTGGTCATGGACGTGGCCGCCGGCGGCAACAAGGTCTGGCAGGGCGGCGCCTGGGACGACTGGACCAACGACATCGGTGGCCCGGGCCGCCTGACCAAGTCCGGCGCCGGCTGGCTGCGCCTGTCCGGCGACAACAGCTTCGCAGGCGCGACCGTCACCTCCGGCATCCTCGAGTTCGACGGCGACAACAGCCTCACCGGCGACGTCCGCGTCGAAGGCGGCACCCTGGTGGTCAACGGCAGCTTCACCGGCAGCCCGCTGGACGTGCTGGGCGGCGTGGCCGTGATCAACGGCAGCTTCGGCGGCGCCCCGACCTTCGTCGGCGCCAACGGCACCATCGGTGGCAGCGGCGTCCTCGGCGACACCCGCGTGGAAGGCACCATTGCCCCGGGCAACTCGATCGGCACCCTGACCATCGACGGCAACTACGTGCAGGAAGCCAACGCGCGCTTCATCGCCGAACTGCTGCCGCCGGACCAGGCCGACCTGCTGCGCGTCACCGGCACCGCCACCCTCAACGGCGGCACCCTGGTGGCCAGCAACCTGTCGGGCAACGACTACGTGCTGGGCCAGACCTACCAGATCCTGTCGGCCGAGGGCGGCATCACCGGCGGCTTCGCCGGCATCGATGGCTCGGCGATCTCGCCGTTCCTGTCGCTGTCGCTGCTGCAGGCCGCCAACACGGTCAGCATCGACGTGGCCCGCGGTGCGTCCTTGGCCAGCGCGGGCACCACCGCCAACCAGCGCGCCGCCGCCGCGGCCGTGGATGGCCTGGCGGACACCAACACCCTGGTCCTGACCGCCACCCAGCTGTCGCTGGCCGAAGCCCCGGCCGCGTTCGACAGCCTGAGCGGCGAAGTCCACGCCAGCGCCCGCCAGGTCCTGCTGGAAGGCAGCCGCCTGGTCCGCGACGCTGCACTGGATCGTGCCGCCGGCGGCGGCGCGTTCGGCCGCCAGGCCGAGGGTGCGACCGGCGCCTGGGTCCAGGTCCAGCACCAGGGCGGTGACTTCGGTGGTGACGGCAACGCCGCCGAGGTCCGCTACAACAGCGACGCGGTCCTGGTCGGTGTCGACCACGTGTTCGGCGGCTGGCGCGTTGGCGTCTTCGGCGGCGCCGGCGACAGCGACTTCAACGTGGGCGAGCGTGGTTCCCGCGGCGAGTCCAGCAACCGCCACGCCGGCATCTACGTCGGCAACGCGTGGGGTGCGCTCGGCCTGACCGCCGGCTACAGCCAGAGCTGGAACCGGGTGGAGATCGACCGCAAGGCCGGCTACCGCGGCTTCAGCGACGCGCTGTCCAGCCGTTACGACGCCGACACCAGCCAGCTGTTCGTCGACCTGGGCTACCGCTTCGATGCCGGTTCCATCGGCAGGGAGCCGTACCTGCAGTACGCCCGCGTCGAAGTCAGCACCGACAGCTTCAGCGAGAGCGGCGGCGCCGCGGCGCTGGCGGGCCGGGGTGGCGACGCCACCGTGGACATGACCACGGTGGGCCTGCGCTTCGGCGCCGACCTGTCGGCGGAGAACCAGGAGCAGAGCTGGCTGAGCCTGCGCGGCAACCTGGGCTACCGCCATGCCGACGACCAGGTCCAGCGTGCGCAGCTCGCGTTCGCCGGCGGCCAGTCGTTCGAGGTGTCCAGCCCGGCCATCCGCGACAACGCCCTGCTCGCCGAGTTCGGCGTGGCCGCGCGTACCTCGGCCAACAGCCTGCTGGAGCTGGGTGTGAGCCACCTGGAGTCGGACGACGCGGTCGACACCGGCGTCAACGCCCGGTTCACCATCAACTTCTGACCGCTGCAGAACGGAAAAGGGCGCGGCCTCGGCCGCGCCCTTTTTCATGCCCGCCATCCCGGCGCGACTGCGCCGGCAGGGACGTACAACCGCTGGATCAGGCGGCCGGGCCGCTGCCGCTCACGCTGGCCACCGCGTCGTGCGGGTGCAGGCTCTCGAAGTGCGAGACCGTGGCTTCGTAGCGCTCGATCCGCGGGTCGGCGGACAGCACCGAGGCCACGCGCCGGGCGGCGTCCTCGCAGAACATCAGGTTGGCGGCGTTGAGCACGGCGAAGGCCTGCTCGTCCTCGCGCTTGACCGCGGTCTGCACCGGCGTGGCCAACGCGGCCTCCAGCGCGTCGATCAGCTCCACCAGCGGCAGCTCGGCGGCCTGCGCCGACAGCAGCACCTTCACCAGCGCCTGGCTGCGCTGGGCGTGCGGGGTGGCGGCCATGCCCTGCTCCGATTCCAGCCAGGCGCGCACCGCCTCGACGGTCACCGCGCGTCCGGCGAACTGGGCGGCGAAGCGCTCGGCATTGGCCTTGCGCGACAGCGCCGCCGAGCACGGGCAGGTGCTCGAGTACTCCAGGGAAAAGCCCAGGGCCAGCTGCAGCCGCCCCTGTTCCAGCACCGCCTCGATCTCCACCGGATAGCGCTTCCAGCCGGCGTTGTCGCTGCGCAGGGCGCCGCGCAGCAGCAGCGCCTCGTAGCGCAGGCGCAGGCGCGCGCGCGAGGCCAGGCCGGCCTGCGACTCGATGCTGCCCTGCAGGATGTGGCGCAGCCCGGCCGGGGTCACCTCGTTCCTGGCCAGTTCCTGCTGCAGGCGCAGGTACAGGCGCGACATGTGGATGCCGCGCTCGCCGGCGCGCTGCAGGTCCACGGACAGGTCGGCCTGGGCCGCGACCTGGACATGGCCGCCGGCGCCGTCGGGCACGCGCACGGGGATGGCGATGCCTTCCATGCCCACCCAGTCCAGCGGGCGCGCCAGGGCGGCTGGCTGCTGGGCCACGTCGGGCAAGGGATCGGCGGACAGGAGGGCGGCGGTGGCGGGAACGGACATGGGGGAACGGGAAGCCAGGGGGGAACGGACCGGGAGGCCGGTGCGGCCCGGAAATCCGGACCATTCGGGTCGGAATTGTAGCCCCCCGGCGCCGGTCTCCGCCCAACGCCCGGGGAACGGACCGTCGCGCGGGCCGCGCCTAGCCCAGCGCGGCGGCGCGCCAGGCCTGCCACAGCGTGCGCCAGGGCGTGCGCCCGGGCGCCAGGCGGCCCACCGCCTGCTGGCGCAGGCGCTCGCGCGCCAGTGCCGCCCACACCCGGCGCGGCACCGGGCCACCGCCGCGGCGCGGCCAGGCCTCCAGCAACTGGCGGGCCCAGTCGCGCTGGGCCTGCTCGTGCCCGGCGGCGGTGCCGGCGCCGGCCGAAGCCAAGGTCTCGGGCAGCGCCGCCATGCCGGCCTCGGCCAGGCGTGCGGCCAGCACCTGCGCCGCCAGCGCCCGCTCGCTGGCCGCCGGGCCGCCGAACAGCGCCGCCTCGACCTCGGCGGCAGCGCGGGCATACCCGGCCAGGCCGGCCAGCGCCGTCTCCAGGCTGTGCGGCCGCGCGCGCGCGGCCGGCAGATCCGGCAGCGCATCGGCCAGGCGCTCCCAGGGCGCGTCCAGAGGCTCCAGCACCCGTCCCAGCGGGTGGCGGGAGCGGTGCCGGGCCCAGTCACGCAGCTCGGTGGCCCACCAGCCCAGCTTGGCGTCAGCCGGCAGCGGGTCGCCGTCGATGTTGAGGATGGCGTCGAACTCCTGCAGCAGCGCGAACCAGGCCAGCGCCGGGCGACGCTGCTCCTCGGCCACGAACACGCCGGCCACCTGCCACTCGGGCCAGCGCGCCCGCCACTTGTCCACGAAACTGTCCAGCGCTTCGGATCCGCTCATCGGTTGCTTCCAGGTGCCGCCGCACCACCATGCGGCGGAGGTTGTCGCGGCGACGTGGGGGCGCGTCCGCTCAGGCCGCGGCGCGGACGCGCGGCCAGCGCGCCGGGTCGAGCAGCTCGCGCGGCCGGGCGGCGAGCACGTCGGCGCGCCAGGCGGCCGGGTCCTCGCCGTCCAGGCGGTAGCCCCACAGCGCGGCGATGGACGGCATGCCGGCGCCGCGGGCGGCCACCACGTCGCGCTCGTCGTCGCCCACGTACACGCAGCGCGCAGGTTCGGTGCCCAGCCGGCGCGCCGCCTCCAGCAGCGGCATCGGATGCGGCTTCTTCTCCGGGAAGGTGTCGCCGCCGACCAGCACCGCACAGCGCTGCCCCCAGCCCAGCCCGGCCACGACCTCGCGGGCCAGGTACTCGGGCTTGTTGGTGACGATGCCCCAGCGCGTCCCCGCCCCCTCCAGCGCCTCCAGCAGGGCGTCCACGCCGTCGAACAGGCGGCCGTGCCGGCCCAGCTCCTCGCGGTACACCGCCAGGAACTCGGGCACCAGCGCCTCGCGCGCGGCCGCGTCCAGCTCGGGGAAGCTGGCGCCGATCATGGCGCGCGCGCCCTTGGACACGTGCTGGCGCAGCTGCGCCAGGGCCAGCGGCGGGCGCCCGCGCGCGGCCAGCATGCGGTTGGCCGTGGCCAGCATGTCCGGCGCGCTGTCCAGCAGGGTGCCGTCCAGGTCGAACAGAGCCACCGGCGGAAACTGCACCGCCATCAGGCCTCCGGCTTCACCGCGCAGGCCAGGTAGTTGACCTCGGTGCGACGCGACAGCCACGCCCGCTGGCACAGCGGGTCGTAGAACAGGCCGCTGACGTCCTCCAGCTGCAGGCCGGCCTCGCGCAGCCAGGCCGCCAGCTCGGACGGGCGGATGAAGTCGGAATAGCGGTGCGTGCCCCTGGGCAGCAGGCCGGCGACGTACTCGGCGCCGACGATGGCCAGGGCGAAGGCCACCGGGGTGCGGTTGAGGGTGGAGACGAACAGGCGTCCGCCCGGACGCAGCAGGCGCGCGCAGGCGGCGATCACCGCCGCCGGATCGGGCACGTGCTCGAGCATCTCCATGCAGGTCACCGCGTCGAAGCCGCCCGGCCGCTCAGCGGCCAGCTCCTCCACCGCCTTGACCTGGTAGTCCACCTGCAGGCCGGACTCCAGCTGGTGCAGGCGCGCCACCTTGACCAGCTCCGGGGCCAGGTCGATGGCGGTGACCTGGGCGCCCGCGCGGGCCAGCGCCTCGCTCAGCAGGCCGCCGCCGCAGCCCACGTCCAGCACCGCGCGCCCGGCCAGTGGCACGCGCCGGCGCACGTACTCCAGCCGCACCGGGTTGAGCACGTGCAGCGGGCGCTGCGGGCCGTCCGGGTCCCACCAGCGGTTGGCCAGGGCGGCGAACTTGTCCAGCTCGGCCTGGCGGTAGTTGCCCGGCGCGGAATCGGATGCGGAATGCGGTTCCATCGGAAGCTCTCCTGCGGCCGCGCTCAGCGGCCGATGGCGGCGATGCGCTGGCGCCATTCGCGGGCCTTGGCCAGCACCGCATCGGTGTCGAAGTCCACCAGCACCCGCCCGGCCAGCTTGCGGTGGCCGGCGATCCACACGTCGCTGACCAGGTGGCGACCGGTGGCGTAGACCAGCTGCGAGAGCACGTGGTGCAGCGGCTGGGTCTCCAGGGTGGACAGGTCCACGCACACCAGGTCGGCCTCTTTGCCCGGCTCGATCGAGCCGATGCGGTCGGCCAGGCCCAGCGCGGCGGCGCCACCGAGGGTGGCCGCGCGCAGCGTGGTGGCCGCGTCCAGGGCGGTGGCGTCGTTGGCCACGGCCTTGGCCAGCAGCGCCGCGGAGCGCAGCTCGCCGAACATGTCCAGGTCGTTGTTGCTGGCGCAGCCGTCGGTGCCGATGGCCAGGTTCACCCCGGCGCGCTGCAGGGCGCAGGCCGGGCAGAAGCCGGAGGCCAGCTTGAGGTTGGATTCCGGGCAGTGCACCACCGACACGCCGCGCTCGGCGCACAGGTGGATCTCGGCCTCGGTCAGCTGGGTCATGTGCACCGCCACCAGGCGGTCGTTGACCAGGCCCAGCCGGTCCAGGCGCGCCAGCGGGCGCTGGCCGTGCTCCTTCAGCGAGTCGGCGACTTCCTGGGCGGTCTCGTGGGTGTGCAGGTGCACCGGCACGTCCAGCTGGTCGGACAGCATGCGCACCCGCTCGAAGCTGGCGTCGCTGACCGTATACGGGGCGTGCGGGGCGAAGGCGGTGCCGATCAGCGGATCGCCGCGCCACTGGTCGTGGACCTCGCCGGCGCGGTCGAAGTACTCCTCGTCGGTGCGCGCCCAGGCGGTCGGGAAGTCGATCACCGGCAGGCCGACCACGGCGCGGAAGCCGTGCTTCTTGTACACGGCCGCCTGCACGTCCGGGAAGAAGTAGTTCTCGTTGGCGCAGGTGGTGCCGCCGCGCAGCATCTCGGCGATGGCCAGGGCCATGCCGTCGGCGACGAACTCCGGCCCGATCACCGCCGCCTCGACCGGCCAGATGTGCTCGCGCAGCCAGGTCATCAGCGGCAGGTCGTCGGCCACGCCGCGCAGCAGGGTCATCGGGTTGTGGGTGTGGGCGTTGACCAGGCCCGGGATCAGCGCCGCCTCCGGGCGCTGCACGACCTCGGCGGCGTCGAAGCGCGCGCGCGCCTCGGCCACCGGCAGCACGGCCGCGATGCGGCCGTCGCGCACGGCCACGGCGTGGTCCGCGAGGACCACGCCGTGCGGTTCGACCGGCACCACCCAGCCGGCTTCGATGAGCAGGTCGCAGGCTTCGCGCAGGCCGGCCCCAGCCATGGCTTACTTGACCCGCGCCACGTATTCGCCGCTGCGGGTGTCCACGCGGATGACCTCGTCCTGGGCCACGAACAGCGGGACGCGGACCACGGCGCCGGTCTCCAGGGTGGCCGGCTTGCCGCCGCCGCCGGAGGTGTCGCCGCGCACGCCCGGGTCGGTCTCGACGATGCGCAGCTCGACGAAGTTCGGCGGGGTCACCTGGATCGGGGTGCCGTTCCACAGGGTCACCACGCACTGCTCCTCGCCCTTGAGCCACTTGGCGGCATCGCCGACGCCGGCCTTGTCGGCCTGCACCTGCTCGAAGGTCTCCGGCTGCATGAAGTGCCAGTACTCGCCGTCGTTGTACAGGTACTGCATGTCGACGTCGACCACGTCCGCGGCCTCGACCGAGTCGGTGGACTTCAGGGTGATTTCCTGCACGCGGCCGGTGCGGATCTGGCGGTACTTCACGCGGGTGAAGGCCTGGCCCTTGCCCGGCTTGACGTACTCGGTGTCGGTGATGATCGCGGGCTCGTTGTTGACCAGGATCTTCATCCCGTTCTTGACGTCATTCATGCCGTAAGAGGCCATGGGAACTCCTTGGGGTATGGCAAGGGCCGCCGCGTGGGGGCAGCCGGGCAGTTAGAATGGCAGGCTATCCAGATCGAGGGCCCGCCGCAGCCGGCGGGCGCGTCTTTCCAGCCCCCAATGATAAACGCAGCACCCCTTCCCATGCAGCCGGACGCGGCCGACGCGCCGGCCACCGACGCCCCCCGCTGGCAGCGGCTGTGGCGCGAGGCCGTGCGCGATCCCCGCCAGCTGCTGGCGCTGTTGGGGCTGGACGCGGCGGCCGCGGGCATTTCCGACGAGGCGGCCGCACAGTTTCCGTTGCGGGTGCCGCGCGGCTTCGTGGCGCGGATGCGCCCGGGCGATCCGCACGACCCCCTGCTGCGCCAGGTCCTACCCCTGGACGAGGAGCTGCGCCCGGTGCCCGGCTTCACCCTGGACGCGGTGGGCGACGGCCTGGCGCGCAAGGCCCAGGGCGTGATCCAGAAGTACCGGGGCCGCGCCCTCCTGGTGGCCACCGGCAGCTGCGCGGTGCACTGCCGCTACTGCTTCCGCCGGCATTTCCCCTACGCCGAGGAGACCGCCGCGCGCGACGGCTGGCGCGGCGCGGCGGCGGCCATCGCCGCCGACCCGGGCATCGAGGAGGTGATCCTTTCCGGCGGCGATCCGCTGTCACTGGCCACGCCCAAGCTGGCCGAGCTGACTGCGCAGCTGGCCGCCATCCCGCACATCCGCCGCCTGCGCATCCACAGCCGCCTGCCGGTGGTCCTGCCCGAGCGGGTGGACGGTCCGCTGCTGCAATGGCTGTCCGCCCTGCCCTGGCCGGTGGCCTTCGTGATTCACGCCAACCACGCCAACGAGTTCGACGCCACGGTGGACCGCGCCCTGGCCGACCTGCGCGCGGCCGGGGCCACCCTGCTCAACCAGGCCGTGCTCCTGCGCGGGGTCAACGACAGCGTCGAGGCCCTGGCCGGACTGTGCGAGCGCGGCTGGGCCGCCGGCGTGCTGCCCTACTACCTGCACCAGCTGGACCGGGTGGCCGGCGTGGCCCATTTCGAGGTGCCGGACGAGCGCGCCCGCGCGCTGCACGCGCAGCTGGCCGCGCGCCTGTCCGGCTACCTGGTGCCCAAGCTGGTGCGCGAGATCCCCGGCGACACCGGCAAGCGGCCGCTGTAACCGCAGCCTGCCTGGCCCGTACCGCCCGGCCGCGGTTCAGGCCCCGGCGCGGCAGGGCTGGATCCGCTCGAGCTCGTGCTCCAGCCTTTCCCGGGCCATCGCCATGTCGTAGTTCGCCTGCAGGTTGATCCAGAAGCCCTCGGTCGTGCCGAAGAAGCGGGCCAGGCGAAGCGCGGTGTCGGCGGTGATCGCACGCTCGCCCTTCACGATCTGGCTGATCCGGCGCTGCGGGACGCGGATCGCCTTGGCGAGCCTGTACTGGGTGATCCCCATCTCCTCGAGGAAGTCGTGGAGCAGGGTCTCTCCGGGGTGGGGAAAGCGGACCTTCCCGTCCATGGTGCTGTCTCCCTGGATTGGCGGCAGGCGCCAGTCCGGCATCTTCGGAAACCGGTGGCGCACCCGCGGGCGGGGAATCGGATCGGCGCCGCCAATACCATCCCCGCGCGCTAGTAACGCCAAGGGTCAGCAGGAGCAAAACCCGGGGGGCCGGCACCCGTGCCATCACCGCCCACCGCGGCGGCGGGGCGGCATCAGCGCACGAACAGCGCGATGCTCTCCACGTGCGCGGTGTGCGGGAACATGTCCATCACCCCGGCCGAGACCAGCCGGTAGCCGCGCTCGTGCACCAGGAAACCGGCATCGCGCGCCAGCGAGCCCGGATGGCAGCTCACGTACACGATGCGGTCGATGTCCTGCAGCGGCAGCTGCTTGAGCACCTCGTCGGCGCCCGAGCGCGGCGGGTCCAGCAGCAGGCGGTCGAAACCCTGGCGCATCCACGGCGCGCCGCGCTGGTCCCGGGTCAGGTCGGCGGCGTGGAAGCGGGCGTTGTCCAGGCCGTTGCGCTCGGCGTTGGCGCGGGCGCGCGCCACCAGGCCCGGGTCGCCCTCCACGCCCACCACCTCGCGCACCTGGCGCGCCAGCGGCAGGGTGAAGTTGCCCAGGCCGCAGAACAGGTCCAGCACGCGGTGCTCCGGCGCGGTGTCCAGCATCTCCAGGGCACGGGCGATCATCAGCTCGTTGAGGCGGCCGTTGACCTGGATGAAGTCCAGCGGCTGGAAGGCCAGCTCCACGTTCCATTGCGGCAGGCGGAAGGCCAGCTCCGGCACGTGCCCCGGGTCCAGCGGATGCACGCTGTCCACGCCCCCGGGCTGCAGGAAGATGGCGAAGCCGTGCTCGCGCCCGAACGCCGCCAGCGCGGCGCGGTCGGATTCCTCCAGCGGCACCAGGTGGCGCACGGTCAGGGCCACCGGGCCGTCGCCGGCGATGAACTCGATCTGCGGGATGTGCTCGCGCGCCTGCAGCCGGTCCACCAGCGCCGCCAGCGCCTCGATCTTCATGCCCACCTGCGGGATGGTGGTGTGGCACTCGCGCAGGTCGGCGACGAAGCGCGGATCCTGCTCGCGGAAGCCGACCAGGGTCCGGTCCTTCCTGTTCACCCGGCGTACCGAGAAGCGGCCCTTGCGCCGGTAGCCCCAGCTGGAGGCGGTCAGCGGCGGCAGCACCTCGCCCGGCTGGACCCTGCCGATCCGCTCCAGGTTCTCCAGCAGCACGTGCTGCTTGGCCAGGATCTGCCTGCCCTCGTCCAGGTGCTGCAGCACGCAGCCGCCGCAGGTGCCGAAGTGCGGGCAGCGCGGCTCCACCCGGTCCGGCGAGGCCTCCAGCACCTGGAGGGTGCGGGCCTCGTCGAAGCGGCGGCTGCGGGCGGTGGCTTCGGCCAGCACCGTCTCGCCGGGCAGCGCGCCGGAGATGAACACGGTCTTGCCGTCCTCGCGGCGGGCGACGCCACGGCCGTCGTGGCTGAGGTCGAGGATGCGGGCCTGGAAGGGGGTACGGTCGAGTCGGGCCACGTGGCAGGGAACGGGGGAAACGGAACAGGCGGCCATTGTCTCAGATCGCCGCCGCCGTCCGCCCCCGCCTTCGGGGCTCATGTGGCGCCGGCCCTCGGCAGCGCTAAGATGCTTCCGCCGACAGGGAACCGTCCATGGAGACCGGCCGCATGGAACCGCGAGACGCGACTCGTCCGCCCTGCGTCCTCCTGGTGGAGGACGATGCGATCACCCAGACCTACCTGCGCGCGGTGGTCGAGGCACTGCCGGCGCAGGTGGACACCGCCACGACCCGCACGCAGGCGCTGCAACAGGCCGCCAGGCGCCGCCACGACCTGTGGCTGATCGACCTGACCCTGCCCGACGGCAACGGCGCGCAGCTGCTGCAGGAGCTGCGCGGGCACTGCGGGGATGCGCCGCCGGCCCTGGCGCACACCGCCGACCGCGATCCGGCCGTGCGCGGCGCGGCGCTGGCGGCCGGCTTCCGCGACGTGCTGGTCAAGCCGATGTCCACGGCCGAGCTGTCCAACGCCCTGCGCGCGGCCCTGGCCGAGTCCATGGACCTGCCCGACTGGGACAACGCCGCCGCGTCCGCCGCGCTCAACCACAACCCGGGCAACGTGCAGGCCCTGCGCCGGCTGTTCCTGGACGAGCTGCCTGAGGCCCGCGCCGAAGTGCTGCGCAGCGCGCGCAGCGGCGACCTGGCGACGCTGCGCGCGCGCCTGCACCGCCTGCAGGCCAGCTGCGGCCTGGTCGGCGCGCGCCGCCTGGGCGCGGCGGTGGAAAGCCTGCGCGCACGGCCGGATTGCAGGGACGCCCTGGAACATTTCGACCGCGCCGCGCGCGACCTCACCGGCTGAAGCCCCGCGCCGCTTAAACTGGCGGGATGAACTACCGCCACGCCTTCCATGCCGGCAACCACGCCGACGTGCTCAAGCACGTCGTCCTGCTGGCGCTGCTCGACGCCCTGCGGCGCAAGGACAGCCCCTTTTTCGTGCTGGACACCCATGCCGGCCGCGGCCGCTACCGGCTGCAGGGCGAAGAGGCCGGGCGCACCGGCGAGGCCGCCGGCGGCGTACTGCGCCTGGCCGGCGCCGTGGACCTGCCGCCGGCCGTGGCCCGCTACCTGGAGGCGGTGGCCGCGCTCAACCCGGATGGCGGGCTGCAGGTCTATCCGGGCTCGCCGCTGCTCGCCGCCCAGGCCCTGCGCGGCGAGGACCGGCTGGCCGCCTGCGAACTGCAGCCGGAGGAGGCCGCGGCGCTGAAGGCGCTGTTCGCCGGCGATGCGCGCGTGGCCGTGCACGCCCGCGACGGTTACGCCGCGGTGCGCGCCCTGCTGCCGCCCCGGCACCAGGGCCGGCGCTTCGGCCGCGGCCTGGTGCTGGTCGACCCGCCCTACGAGGCGCAGGAGGCCGAATACCCGCAGGTGACCGCGGCGGTGCGCGAGGCGCTGGAGCGCTGGCCGCAGGGGATGTGCGCGGTCTGGTACCCGATCAAGCAGCGCCGCCAGCTGGCGCCGTTCTTCCGCGCGTTGCGCGCCCTGCCGGCGCGGCAGGTGCTGCTGGCCGAGCTGCTGGTGCGCCCGGACGACTCGCCGCTGCGCCTGAACGGCAGCGGCATGGCCCTCGTCAATCCGCCATGGAAGTTCGACCAGGTGCTGGCCCCGGCCCTGCCGGCGTTGCGCGACCGGCTCGGCGGGGCCGGCGCCTCGACCCGGCTGGAATGGATCAAGCGCGAGGCCTGACGCTCGCCCCCCTCGTTTGTCCGCTGCAAGCGCCGTCCTCGGGAATCCGACAGACGCGTCCGGCCACGGCGCTGCAGCGCCACGGCGGAGGTGCGTTGGAGGCGCAGGTGGGACGTATCGCGGGGGCACCGCGTCGGACACGGGCTCCGGAAGGCGCCCCCGGGCGGCCGCGGACGCGGCGCCTGCGGCAAGCGGTCAGGCGGCCCCGGACGGGTCGTCCTCGGGCTCGAAGAAGCTCCAGCGCACCATCGGGAACTGGCGCTTGAGCTCGCGCTCGATGCGGTCGATGTCGGCCAGCATGGCGCGGCCATCGTCCACCTGGCGCATGTGCGCGTGCACCGAGACCAGCACCTCGTTGCCCTGCTGCAGGGTGATCAGGTGCAGCAGCCGCTCCACTTCCGGGCGCTGCTCGAGGAAGGCACGGATGCGCTCCTGCAGGCGCGGGTCCACGCTCTGCCCGATCAGCATGGCCTTGACCTCGATGGCCACCAGCACGGCGACGACGATCAGCAGCAGGCCGATGCCGATGGTGCCCAGCGCGTCCCACAGCGGGTTGCCGGTGGCCACCGCGGCCAGCACCGCCGCCAGCGCCAGGGTCAGGCCCAGCAGCGCGGCCAGGTCCTCGCCGAAGATCACCACCAGCTCGGCCTGGCGGCTCTCGCGGAACCACTGCCACAGCGTACGCCCGCCGCGCACCTTGGCCACTTCGTGCAGGCAGGCGCGCATGGACACGCCCTCGGCGGCGATGGCGAACGCCAGCACGCCCACCGCCCAGCCCCAGTTGTCCAGCGGTTCGGGGTGGCGCAGCTTGTGCACGCCCTCGTAGACCGAGAACATGCCGCCGACGCTGAACAGCATCACCGCCACCAGGAACGACCAGAAGTAGATGGCGCGGCCGTAGCCCAGCGGGTACTCCGGCGACACCGGCCGTCGCGCCTGGCGCATGCCCAGCAGCAGGAGCAGCTGGTTGCCGCAGTCGGCGAGCGAGTGCACCGTCTCGGCCAGCATCGCGCCCGAACCGGTGACGAAGGCGGCCACCCCCTTGGACGCGGCGATGGCCAGGTTCGCCCCGAGGGCGAAGAAGATGGCCCGGGTGGAATCACCGCCGCCGGACATGCATGCTTCCCCGTGTGGATGACGCGGGGGAGTCTAGCAGCCCCCCGGTGCACATCCGCCGCGAACATGGGAACATCCGGACCATGCCACGCAACCGGCTTCCACCCTGGCACGAGCAGTTCGTGCTGCCCAACCGGCGGACCCTGCTGATCCGCCCGATCAGGCCCGAGGACGCGCCGCCGCTCCAGGCCATCTTCCCCCTGCTCGGCCCCGAGGAGGTCAGGGCCGGCTTCGCCACCGGCGACCTGGACGACGCGGCCGCCGCCCGCCTGGTCCGCCCGGACCCGCGGCAGGAGCTGGTCCTGGTCGGTGCCTCGCCGCTGCCGGCGGGCGAGGCGGTGATCGCCGGCCTGGCCCGGGTCCGGATCGTGCCGGGCACCCGCCAGGCGGAGCTGGCCATCGTCCTGGCCCGCCACGTGATGGGACTGGGGCTGGGCCGCCACCTGCTGCAGAAGCTGGTGAAGTGGGCCCGCACCCACCGCCTCGAGCGGGTCTACGGCGACATCCCTGCCGGCAACCAGCCGATGCTGGACCTGGCCGCTTCGATGGGCTTCAGCCCGGAGCCCGGGGCCGAGGGCGTCCCGGCCGGGCTGGTGCGCCAGGTGCTGGAGCTGAGCGGGCACTGAGTCCCGGCGTGCGCGCCACCCCGCAGGTCCGTCCATTTCCAAACTGGCGGGTACAATAGGGGGTTCATGCCATCCCCCCAGCATTCCCCCGCCGTTCCCCCGCTGCCCCGGCGCGGCCAGCCGCGCGCCTGGTGGCGTGCGCCCGCTTCCCCGTCCGCGCTGGCCTGGCACCTGGTGCAGGCCGCCCGCGCCCATGCCGGACCGCTGCTGTACGTGGCCCGCGACAACCAGGGCGCGCACCAGGTCGAATCCGACCTGGCCACCCTGCTGGACGGGGACGGATCGCTGCCGGTGCTGGCCTTCCCGGACTGGGAGACCCTGCCCTACGACCGCTTCAGCCCGCACCCGGACATCGTCAGCCAGCGCCTGGCGGCGCTGCAGCGCATGCCCGGCCTGCAGCACGGCATCGTGGTGGTGCCGGTGCAGACCCTGCTGCAGCGGCTGCCGCCGACCAGCTACATCGCCGGCCACAGCTTCGACCTGAAGGTCGGCCAGCGCCTGGACCTGGACGCGGAGAAGCGCCGCCTGGAGGCGGCCGGCTACCGCAACGTCCCGCAGGTGCTGGACCCGGGCGACTTCGCCGTGCGCGGCGGCCTGCTGGACGTGTTCCCGATGGGCGCCGACGCGCCGCTGCGCATCGAGCTGCTGGACGACGAGATCGACTCGATCCGCCGCTTCGACCCGGAGACCCAGCGCTCGCTGGAGCGCACTGAGGCCGTGCGCATGCTGCCCGGCCGCGAGCTGCCGATGGACGAGGCCAGCATCGCCCGGGTGCTGGAGGCGCTGCGCGAGCGCTTCGACCTGGACACCCGGCGCAGCGCCCTGTACCAGGACCTGAAGGCGGGCATCGCCCCGGCCGGCATCGAGTACTACCTGCCGCTGTTCTTCCCGCCGCGCCGCGACGGCGCGGAGGGCACCGCCACCCTGTTCGACTACCTGCCCGGGAACGTGCTGCCGGTGCTGGCCGACGGCGCCGGCGCCAATGCCGACGCGTTCTGGCAGCAGACCCGCCACCGCTACGAGCAGCGCCGCCACGACGTCGAGCATCCGGTGCTGCCGCCGGAGGCCCTGTACCTGCCGCCGGACGCGCTGCGCGAGCGCCTCAACCAGGGTGGACGCGTGGAGGTGTGCGGCCCCGGACACGCGCGCCACGCCGACGCCGTGGCCCTAGGCGACCAGCCCGCGCCCACGCTGCCGGTGGCCGGCCCCGACCACCCGCGGGCCGGCGGGGCGCTGCGCGGCTTCCTTTCCAGCTATCCGGGCCGTGTGCTGGTGGCCGCCGACTCGCCCGGCCGCCGCGAGGCGCTGCTGGAGGTGCTGCAGGCCGCCGACCTGAGGCCGGAGGTGCTGCCGGGCTTCCGTGCCTTCCTGGAAAGCCAGGCGCGCTTTGCCCTGGCGGTGGCGCCGCTGGAGGATGGCTTCGCCCTGGACGCGCCGCAGCTGGCGGTGCTGACCGAGCGCCAGCTCTTCCCCGAGCGCGCGCCGCGCCCGCGCCGCGGCCGCCGCGCCGGCCGCGAGCCGGAGGCGATCATCCGCGACCTGGGCGAGCTGACCGAGGGCGCGCCCATCGTCCACGAGGACCACGGCGTCGGCCGCTACCGCGGCCTGGTCGCCATGGACATCGGCGGCATGCCCGGCGAGTTCCTCGAGATCGAGTACGCCAAGGGCGACCGGCTGTACGTGCCGGTCACCCAGCTGCACCTGGTCAGCCGCTACACCGGCGCTTCGCCGGAGACCGCCCCGCTGCACTCGCTCGGCGGCGAGCAGTGGACGCGCGCCAAGCGCAAGGCCATGGAGAAGGTCCGCGACGTGGCCGCCGAGCTGCTGGAGATCCAGGCCCGGCGCAAGGCCCGCGCCGGCCTGGCCCTGGACATCGACCGGGCCATGTACGAGGGCTTCGCCGCCGGCTTCCCGTTCGAGGAGACTCCCGACCAGCTGGCCGCCATCGAGGCGGTGCTGCGCGACCTGCAGTCCAGCCAGCCGATGGACCGGGTGGTGTGCGGCGACGTCGGCTTCGGCAAGACCGAGGTGGCGGTGCGCGCCGCCTTCGCCGCGGCCAGCGCCGGCCGCCAGGTGGCGGTGCTGGTGCCCACCACCCTGCTGGCCGAGCAGCACTACCGCAACTTCCGCGACCGCTTCGCCGACTGGCCGATCCGGGTCGAGGTGCTCTCGCGCTTCAAGAGCAGGAAGGAGATCGAGGCCGAGCTGCAGAAGGTGGCGCGCGGGGAGATCGACGTGATCGTCGGCACCCACCGCCTGCTGCAGCCGGACGTGAAGTTCAAGGACCTGGGTCTGGTCATCGTGGACGAGGAGCAGCGCTTCGGCGTGCGCCAGAAGGAGGCGCTGAAGGCGCTGCGCGCCAACGTGCACCTGCTGACCCTCACCGCGACCCCGATCCCGCGCACGCTCAACATGGCCATGTCCGGCCTGCGCGACCTGAGCATCATCGCCACCCCGCCGCCGAACCGGCTGGCGGTGCAGACCTTCATCATGCCGTGGGACGACGACCAGCTGCGCGAGGCCTTCCAGCGCGAACTGTCGCGCGGCGGCCAGCTGTATTTCCTGCACAACGACGTGGACACGATCGAGCGCATGCGCAGGCAGCTGCAGGAGCTGGTGCCGGAGGCACGTATCGGCGTGGCCCACGGGCAGATGCCCGAGCGCGAGCTGGAGCGGGTGATGCTCGACTTCCAGAAGCAGCGCTTCAACGTGCTGCTGGCCACGACCATCATCGAGTCTGGCATCGACATCCCCAACGCCAACACCATCATCATCAACCGCGCCGACCGCTTCGGCCTGGCCCAGCTGCACCAGCTGCGCGGCCGCGTCGGCCGCTCGCACCACCGCGCCTACGCCTACCTGCTGGTGCCGCCGGACCGGCGCGCCATGACCGCGGACGCGGAGAAGCGCCTGGAGGCGATCGCCTCGATGGACGAGCTCGGCGCCGGCTTCACCCTGGCCACCCACGACCTGGAGATCCGCGGCGCCGGCGAGCTGCTGGGCGAGGAACAGAGCGGGCAGATGGCCGAGGTCGGCTTCACCCTGTACACCGAACTGCTGGAGCGGGCGGTGCGCTCGATCCGCCAGGGCAAACTTCCGGACCTGGACGCCGGCGAGGAGCGCCGCGGGGCCGAGGTGGTGCTCAACGTGCCGGCGCTGATCCCGGACGACTACCTGCCGGATGTGCACACCCGCCTGACCCTGTACAAGCGCATCTCCAGTGCGCGCGACGCCGCGGCGCTGCGCGAGCTGCAGGTGGAGATGATCGACCGCTTCGGCCTGCTGCCGGACGCGGTCAGGAACATGTTCGCCATCGCCGAGCTGAAGCGGCAGTGCGACGCCCTGGGCATCCGCAAGCTGGAGCTGGGGGAGTCCGGCGGACGGATCGTGTTCGAGTCCAGGCCCAACGTGGACCCGATCACGGTGATCCAGCTGATCCAGCAGCAACCCCGCCACTACGCCATGGAAGGCCCGGACAAGCTCCGCATCCGGCTGCCCCTGCCGGAGGCGGCCGACCGCTTCAACGCCGCCCGTGGACTGCTGGCGGCATTGTCCCCTGCCCCCGCCACCTCCCATGCCTGACCCGTCCGATCCCCTCCGGCAGTTCGCCGACACATCCTGTTCGCTCCACGCCCTGGCCCTGGCCCTGGAGCAGCGCGACAGCTACACCGACAGCCACTGCGACCGCGTGTGCAGGCTGGCCCGGCTTCTGGGCCAGCGCCTGGACCTGGACCGCGAGCGCCTGACCCACCTGGCCCTGGCCGCGCGCTTCCACGACATCGGCAAGATCGGCGTGCGCGACGACGTGCTGCTGTATCCGGGCCGGCTCGACGCGGCGCGGCGGCAACGCATGCGCCTGCATCCGGAACTGGGCGAGCGCCTGTTCCGCGCCACCGAGCGCGACGACGCCGCGCAGGTGGCGCGCCTGATCCGCCACCACCACGAGGCCTACGACGGCAGCGGTTATCCGGACGGCCTGGCCGGCACGGCGATTCCCCTGGAGGCGCGGATCCTGTCGGTGGCCGACCGTTACGACGCGCTGACCTCGCTGCGCCCGTACCGCGCCCCGCTGGGCGCCCACGCCGCCATGGCCGTGCTCGACGGCGAATCCGGCCGCAAGATCGACCCGGACGTGTTCCGCGAGCTGCAGGTGCTGCTGCGCCGCCACTCGCACCTGTGACGGCGGCCGGCTAGAGCTGCGACTCCACCGGCAGCCAGCCCACCAGCGCGGCCCCCAGGCGGCGCCAGAACCCGGCGTCCGGCTCGCGGTCCCAGGCCAGCGGCGGCTGCGCCGCATCGTCGTGCCAGCGCAGCCGGCCCTCGCCGTCCAGCGCCAGGCGGTAGGCCAGTTCCGGCGCGGTCTTGCGCCGGTACAGCGCCTCCAGCTCGGCCGCCGCCTGCTCCGACTCGAACAGCAGCCCCATCTCGGTGTTGAGGTTCATCGAGCGCGGGTCCAGGTTGAACGAGCCGACGAAGCCGCCGCGCCCGTCCACCACGAAGGCCTTGGTGTGCAGGCTGGCGCCGCTGGAGCCGAACAGGCTGCCCTCGCGCTCGCCCTGCGCCTTCAGCTCGTACAGCCCCACCCCGGCCCGCAGCAGCGGCACGCGGTAGCCGGCGTAGCCGCCGTGCACCGCGACCACGTCGTTGGCGGCCAGCGAGTTGGTGAGGATGCCGACCTCCACCCCGCGCCGGCGCATGCCGGCCAGCCAGTCGACCCCGGCCTGGCCGGGCACGAAGTACGGCGAGATCAGCCGCAGACTGCGCTCGGCCCGGTCCATGCGCGCCAGCAGCAGTGGCGTGGTCCAGTCCGGGCCCGGCTCGGCGCCCTCGGCCTTCTCCGGCGGATCGGACACCAGCCGCGCGTGCCGGGTCCAGAGCAGGGGCCGGCGTCCCTGCAGCAGCTCGCGCACCTGGCTGGAGCCGCGCAGCCGTTCCAGGTAGGGCCCGGCGCGGTCGGAGCCGTGGCCGGCGCCGAGGCTGCGCCGCGTCCGCTCCAGTGCGCCCTCCGGCGCCCGCACCAGCGCCGCCAGCGGGATGGCCGAGGCGCTGTTCCAGTAGGCGTCGAACACCGCCTCGGCCTGCCCCACCGCATCGCCGACCAGGGCCAGGTCGGTGTCCATGAAGTTCACGTCGGCGGCGGCATCGAAGTACTCGTCGCCGATGTTGCGCCCGCCGACCACCGCGACCCGCCCGTCCGCCAGCCAGGTCTTGTGGTGCATGCGCCGGTTGAGGCTGAAGAAGCGCAACAGCAGCTCCGCGCCGCGCGCCAGCGTGCCCTCGCGGGCCCGGGTCGGGTTGAACAGCCGGACCTCGATCAGGGGGTGGCTGTCCAGCGCCGCCAGCACCGAGTGGCTGCCATGCACGTTCATGTCGTCCAGCAGCAGGCGCACGCGCACCCCGCGGTCGGCCGCGCGCAGCACTTCGTTGTGCAGCATGTTGCCGGTGAAGTCGTCGTGCCAGATGTAGTACTGCAGGTCCAGGCTGCGCCCGGCCGAACGCGCGGTCATCGCGCGCACGGCAAAGGCGTCGAGGTTGTCGCCCAGGATCACCATGCCGGTCTGGCCCGGGCGCGCGTCGGTGAGCGGCACCACCGCGCGGTCGATCGCGGTCTGCGCGTCGGCCAGCGGCAGGGCCATGACCACCTCGCCGCGCGCGCGCTCGGCGAAGCGGCCGTAGGCGTACAGCGACAGCAGCGAGGCCATGGCGAACACGGCCAGGCCGAGCGCGAGCCACTTGAGGACCTTCTTCGCCTTCGCCTTCATCGCGCCCTCGCCGGTGTGGATCGGCGGATTGTAGGCACGGACCCGCGAGGACGCCGCATGCGGGCGCGCCGCCGTGTCCGGCCTACTCGGCCAGCAGCCGATGCAGCGGCGCGGTCGCCTCCTGGCCTGCCTCGTCCTCGATCCAGGCAGCCACCGCCGCCACTTCCGGGCGCAACTCGGCCTCGGCCTGCAGCAGCCAGTAGCCATGCCCGGAAGACGCCGGCGCCGGCAGCTGGTCCAGCACCACCAGCCGCCCCTCCTCCAGCAAGGGCCGCACCAGTTCGCGCCGGCCCAGGGCGATGCCCTGCCCGGCCAGCGCGGCCTGGATCACCAGGTCGTACTGGTTGAAGTGCAGGATCGCGCGCGGGCGTGCCTGGCCCCAGCCGATGGAGGCCAGCCAGGGCAGCCACTGGATCCAGGGATAGCCGGGCTTCTCGAACTCCAGCAGGGTCAGCCCGGCCAGCGCTTCCGGGCCCTCCAGCGCGCCCACTCGCAGCGCCGGGCTGGCGACCGGGACCACGGTCTCATGGAACAGCAGGCGTGCCCCGGGCGGCGCGCGTTCGGCGCTGGTGTAGCGGATCGCCAGGTCGACCCCGTCGTTGCGCAGGTCGACCACGCGGTTGTGCGCCGACACCCGCACGTCCACGCCGGGATGCCGGGCCTGGAACCGGCTCAGGCGCGGCAGCAGCCACAGCCCGGTGAAGCCGATGGTGGCGCTGACCGTGACCGGCCGGCTGCGGGCGCGCTCGCGCACCGCGCCCAGCGCGTCCTGCAGCTGCTGCAGGGCGGCGTCGGCGCTGCGGAACAGGCGTTCCCCCTCGGCGGTGAAGGCCAGCGAGCGATGGCCGCGGCGGAACAGCCGGGTCCCCAGCTGCTCCTCCAGCGCCTGCACCTGGCGGCTGACCGCCGACTGGGTCAGGCACAGTTCGCGCGCGGCCTCGGTGATGCTCAGCCGCCGTCCGACGGCGACGAAGCCGCGCAGCAGGTCCAGCGAAGGCAAACGGTGCAGGTCCACTCGCATTCCTCCAGCGCATGCGTGTAGTCCGAAATCTCGTTTGAGCCGGACGCTCCGACCACGGTTAATGGCGGCAACCGCAGCTTACACGGATCGCCGCCATGACTTCCCGCATCCCCGAGGATTCCATGACCGCATGCGAACCCGGACCCGGCCGGGCCCGGGTGTGGATGGTGGTGGCGGCGGCCGGCGTGGTGATGGGCCTGGCCCTGGGCCTGCGCCACGTGCAGGGCCTGTTCCTGTTGCCGGTCACCGGGACCCGCGGCTGGTCGCGGGAACTGTTCGGCCTGGCCCTTGCAGTGCAGAACCTGGTCTGGGGCCTGGCCCAGCCGCTGGCGGGCATGGTCGCCGACCGCCACGGCTCCGGGCGGGTGGTCGCCAGCGGCGTGGTGCTGTACGTGCTCGGGCTGTACGGCATGACCCGCGCCACCAGCGCCGCCGGGTTCGTGCTGGCGGCGGGCGTGGTCACCGGCCTGGCCCTGGCCGGGACCGCGTTCGGCGTGGTCTATGCCGCGGTCAGCCGCCAGGTGCCCGGCGAGCGCCGGGCCTGGGCGGTGGGCATGGCCGGCGCGTTGGGCGGACTGGGCCAGTTCCTGCTGGTGCCGGCGACGCAGGGGCTGATCGAAGGCCTGGGCTGGCAGGGCGCGCTGCTGGCCGGTGCCGCGGCGTTCGCCCTGGTGCTGCCGCTGGCGCGGGTGCTGTGCGAACCGCGCCCGGCCGCCGGTGCGCAGTCCGCTCCCCCGCAGGCGCTGGGCGAAGCCCTGCGCGAGGCCTGCGGCCATCGCGGCTTCTGGCTGCTCAACCTGGGCTTCCTCGCCTGCGGCTTCCAGCTGGCCTTCATCGCCAACCACCTGCCCGCCTACCTGGCCGACCGCGGCCTGGCGCCGGAGGCGGCGGTGGCCGCGCTGGCCACGATCGCGCTGGCGAACGTGGCCGGGATCTACGCCTGCGGCGTGCTCGGCGGCCGCTACCGGCCCAAGTACCTGCTCGCCGGGATCTACCTGGCGCGCAGTGTCGCCATCGCCCTGTTCGTGCTGCTGCCGCCGGGGCCGTGGACGCTCTACCCCTTCGCCGCGGTCATGGGCCTGATGTGGCTGGGCACGGTACCGCTGACCAACGGCGTGCTGTCCGGGGTGTTCGGGCTGCGCTACCTCGGCACCCTGTTCGGCCTGGTGTTCATCGGCCACCAGCTGGGCTCGTTCCTGGGCGTGTGGATGGGCGGGCGCGTGTTCGAGGCGACCGGTTCCTACGCCCTGGTGTGGCTGCTGGCCATCGCCCTGGGCGTGCTCGCCGCCGCCCTGCACTGGCCGATCGACGACCGCCCGCTGCTCCGCTCCCCCGCGCCGGCCGCCGCATGAGCCGCCTCCGCGCCGCCGTCGCGCTGCTGGCCGCCGCGGTGGCGTGCGTGCTGCTGTTCGCGGCCTGGCTGCACCCGCGCGTGGTCGCCGCCTGGCTGGGCGCCTGGACCACGGCGCTGTGCGGATGACCCCAACCCCGCTCCATGGAGTTCCGATGCGCATCCACTACGACAACGAACAGCATGCCGCCGACTTCATCCGCCTCAACGAAGCCTGGATCGGCGAGTACTTCCGGCTCGAGGAAGCCGACCGCGCGCTGGCACGCGACCCGATGCGGATCGTGCGCGAGGGCGGCTCGATCCTGACCCTCAGCAACCGCGGCGAGGTCATCGGTGCCTGCGCGCTGCTGCGCGAGGAGGACGGGGTGATGCAGCTGGCGCGCATGGCCGTGGCCGCCGGCGAACGCGGCAAGGGCTGGGGCCGGATCCTGCTGGCCACGGCGCTGCAGCGGGCGCGCCAGCTGGGCGCCAGGCGCGTGCGCCTGTTTTCGAACACGCGCCTGGGCGCCGCCATCCACCTCTACGAGGCCTTCGGCTTCCGCGCGGTGCACCGCGGCCAGCACCCCCGGTACGCCCGCTGCAACATCGTGATGGAATGCGAGCTGCCACCGGTCGAGGCAGGCGGCACGCCATCCACGGATCCGGCCCCGGAGGTCGAGGCATGAGCCCTTCCCACACGCGTCCGGTGGCGATCGTCACCGGCGGCAGCCACGGCATCGGCCGCTGCATCGTCGAACGGCTGCATGCCGGCGGCCATGCGGTGCTGTTCACCCATTCGTCCCCGGATGCGGAAGCGGCCGCGCTGCAGGCGGCGCTGGATCCGTCCGCGCGCAGCTGCCGGGCGCTGCGCCTGGACGTCACCGCCGCCGATGCCGCGCCCCGGCTGTTCGATGCCGCCGAGGCACTGGGACCGGTGGCCGCGCTGGTCAACAACGCCGGCGTGACCGGGCGGCTGGGCCCGATCGAGGCGCTGGACGACGCCGACCTGGAACGCATCCTCGCGGTGAACCTGGCCGCGCCGGTGCGCCTGTGCCGCGAGGCCGCGCGGCGCTGGCGCGGGCGCCAGGCACGCTCGGACATCGTCAACATCAGCTCGGTGGCCGCGCGCACCGGCTCCCCCGGCGAATACGTGGCCTATGCCGCCTCCAAGGCCGCGCTGGAAGCGCTCACCGTGGGCCTGGCGCGCGAACTGGCGCCACACCGCATCCACGTCAACGCGGTGGCACCGGGCACCATCGACACCACCATCCACCATCCACGCGCACGCCGGCGAACCCGGGCGCGCGGCGCGGGTCGCCGCGCGCATCCCGATGCAGCGTCCCGGCCAGCCGGAGGAAGTCGCCGCGGCGGTGGCCTGGCTGCTGTCCGCGCAGGCGTCCTACGTGACCGGCAGCGTGCTTGCGGTCACCGGCGGCCTGTAGCGCGCCGGTCCGCCGTTCCGCCACCGGAACATGGCGGACGTATGCTGCCCGCATCCCCCACTAGGAGCACCGCCATGCCACTGGTGACCGCCACCGTCCGCAAGCCCAAGAGCGCGGAATTCAAGACCCGCCTGCTCGATGCCGTGCACGCCGCCCTGGTCGCCTCCGGGGTTCCGGAAACCGACCGCTTCCAGCGCGTGCTGGAGCTGGAAGCGGCCGACTTCCGCTACGACCCCAGCTATCCGGACCTGTCCTCGCCGCGCGGCGAGGACTTCGTCCTGATAGAGATCCTGTGGTCGGCCGGACGCAGCGTGAAGGTGAAGAAGAAGCTGCTGGCCGACCTGATGCAGCGGCTGGAAGCGCAAGGCCTGGATCCGGAGCAGGTGATGGTCTGCTTCAAGGAGACCACCTGGGAAAACTGGGCCTTCGCCGGTGGCCGGCTGATCCACGCCTAGCCCGCATCCGGCCGCATCGCGCGCTAGCATCGCCGCGACGCGCCCCGACACGGAGCCCCCATGCAGATCCGCAGTGCCACGCCAGAGGACGCCGCGGCCATCGCCGCGATCTACAACCCCTACGTCGCCGACACCTGCATCACCTTCGAGACCGCGCCGGTATCGGCGGCGGAGATGCGGACGCGCATCGGCGAAACCCTCGAGGCCGGCCTGCCATGGCTGGTGGCTGCCGAAGCCGGCGCGGTCCGCGGCTATGCCTACGCCTCGCGCTGGAAGGGCCGCTGTGCCTACCGCTACTCGGTCGAAACCACGGTCTACCTCGACCAGGCCTGCACCGGTCGCGGCATCGGGCGGACGCTGTACTCGGCCCTGCTCGGGCAGCTGCGCGCGGACGGCATGCGGACCGCCATCGGCGGCATTGCCCTGCCCAACCCCGCCAGCGTGGCCCTGCACGAGCGCCTGGGCTTCCGCAACGTGGCCCGTTTCCGCGAGGTCGGCTTCAAGCAGGACCGCTGGATCGACGTCGGCTACTGGCAGCTGCTGCTGCAGGGGTCCTGACCGCCACGCCGATCCACGGCGCCAGCCAGCGCAACCAGCGCGGACGCCAGGCCAGGGCGAACGCCACCGCCAGCGCCGCACCGGCCAGGGCCATCACCCAGACCAGTACCGCCATGCTGGCGTGGTCGGCGGCCAGGGCCAGCAGGAGGCCGACGACGAGCGCCGTGCCGCCAAGCACCCGCAGCAGGCGCGCAGCGCCCGGCGCCAGCGCCCTGCCCCAGGCCTGGCGCGCATGCACGTCCATGGCCAGCGCCAGCCAGCCCATGCCGGCCACGCAGGCCAGCAGGGTCGCGGCATGCAGGAGGGCATCAGGCATGCACCGCCTCCCCCTGCCCGGCCGCAGTCTCACGCAGCGCGGCTGCGGCCGCGGCGGCGCGGGCCTTGCGCCCCAGGCGGACCGCGACGGAACCGGCAATCATCGCGGCCACCAGCAGCGACAGGTCCACGCCCGCCACCGGCCAGTACCCCTGGCCGAGGGTGCGCAGCAGGTGGTCGCCGGTGGTGATCCAGTTCAGCACCGGTGCGGCCACGGCCAGCAGCGCGATCGCCCAGGCCTGCTCGCGCCAGGCCGGATTGGGCAGTCCGCGCGCCACCGGCGCGCTGCGCCAGGCGGCATGCACCAGCGACGCCAGCCAGGTGCCCCAGAACGCCCACCGCTCCCAGTCGCCGCGCCCGGGCAGGTGCTCCGGCAACACACGGTTGGCCACCAGGATGCCCAGGGTCGCCAGGACCATGCCGGTCACCGCGGCCACCGCCAGTGCGTCGACGATGCGCGCCCCCTGGCTGCCGCGCGCGGCATGCTGGCGCTTGCGCTTCTCCACGAAGAACAGGAAGCCGGTGGCGATGCATGCCGCCCCGCTGAGTCCGCCCAACACGTACAGCCAGCGCAGCAGCCAGTGGCGGAAATGCTGCAGGTGGAGGCCGGTGAGGAACTCCGCCACCCGCGCCGCCGGCGTGGCCGGCGGATCCTCGCGCAGCAGCTCTCCGGTATCGGCCTTGAAGTGGATGCCCTGCCCGACCAGGGCGATGCGGTCGGTGCCGGCGCGGTACACGCTGACGTAGCCGTTGGCATCACCCACGTGCTGCAGCACCAGGAAGCCGACGTCGCCGGCCATGCCGCGCGCCTCCCAGCGTCGCTGCGCCTCGGCCACCATCGCATCCACGTTGGCCAGCCCCGCAGGCACGCCGGAACGGCCGTGCGGCAGGCCCAGGGCGGCGGCCTCGTGCTTCTCGTGCAACTCGTGCAGGTCGTGCAGCTGGGTGTGGCCGACCGGGAAGTAGTAGGTCGAAGCGAAGATCAGCAGTCCGGTGAAGGCGAAGAAGAAGTGGAACGGAAGCGCGACCACGCCGGTGAGGTTGTGCAGGTCCAGCACGCTGCGCAGGCGGGCACGGTCGGGACGGAAGGTGAAGAGTTCGCGGAACAACCGGCGATGCATGACCACGCCGCTGACCAGCGCCGCCAGCATCGCCATGGCGGCCAGGCCCACGATCCAGAAACCCAGGTTCTTCCAGTCCACGGTCAGGCTGTAGTGCATCGGGTAGAAGAACCCGCTGCCGATCTTGAGCTGGTCGTCCCGCAGCGCCGAGCCGTCGCGCGGATCGATCGTGCCCAGCGCATACAGCTGCTCGTCGGGGTTCTTCGCGCCCGGCACCTCCCAGCCGGCGTAGATCGCCAGCACCGGATCGCGATGCGTGGTGTAGGCGCTCCAGTAGGCGATGCGGTCGAAGCGTTCCGGCATCGGTCCGTCCACCCGCGGGCGCATCGCTTCGACCAGGGCCGGATCCGGCTGCAGGCGCTCGAACGCCGGCCGCAGCACCCGTTCGAACGAGGGCATCGGCTGCGGCTCGAAGCGCGTGGCCGGCAGCGCCCAGCGGTCGATCTCGCGGTCGAACACCGACAGGGCGCCGAAGAAGAACGCGGCCATCAGCACGAAGCCGAGGACCAGGCCGAACCAGGTATGCAGCCATGCCATGGCCTGGCGGAAGTTCTGGAACATGCGCGCCTCCTTCAGGCCATCGTCGATTGCACGAACGAGCCAAGCGCCGCCAGCAGCGCGCCGCCGCCGACCAGCCCCAGCCAGGCCCAGGCCGGATTGCGGCGCCCGGCCACCACGCCCAGCAGCACCGCCAGCCACAGCAGCAGGCCCAGCGCGCTGGCGACGAACTCGGCATCGTGGAATTCCATCCCGGCCTTGAACATCAACGCCATGCCAGCGGCAATGAAGCCCCAGGCGAAGACATAGCCGCCCACCACGCCGGCACCGACCCGCGCGGCAAGCTGCAGGCGTGGATGGCGGGAACGGATCGACGTGGCGGACATGGCTGCGTGGTTCCGTGGGGAGCGTGGTCGATCAGAAGCGCCAGTCGAGGGTGACGCTGTAGTTGGCCGGCGCGCCGTAGTAGCCGCTGTAGCGCAGGGTGTTGATGTACTTCTCGTTGAACGCGTTGTTGACGTTCAGGCGCAGGCTGGCGTTGTCGAGGAAGTCCCAGGCCATGAACGCATTGACCACGGCGTAGCTGTCCTGGCGCACGCGCAGGCCGCTGCTTTCGACGTTGGAGACCTCGCTCTGCCAGCGCCCGCCGATGCCATAGGACAGCGGCGCGTAGCCGGGCGCACGCGCGCTCAGCACCAGGTTCGCCGAGCGCCGCGGCACCCACGGATAGGTGTCATCGCCGTTGAGGCCATCCAGCTTGAGCGCGGTATAGCCCAGCACCAGGTCGAGGTTGTCGGTGAGCCGGCCGACCGCTTCCAGCTCGATGCCGCGGGATTCCACGTCCACCGGCGCGTAGATGCTCTGGCCGTACTGGTTGTACTGGCCGGTCGGCGTGGCCAGGCCCTGCTGGTCGGCCTTGAACACGGCCACGGTGGTCAGCAGGCGCTGGTCCAGCCATTCGGCCTTGATGCCGGCCTCGTAGTTCACGCCCTTGCTGGGATCGAGGTAGCGGTCGTTGGCGTCGACCTGGTCCTGCGGCTGGTAGATGTCCGAATAGCTGACGTAGCCCAGCACGTGGTCGCTGAAGTCGAAGGTCAGGCCGGCATAGGGGCTGGTATGGCTGGTGGTCTGGTCGAAGCCGAGGTCGTAGGACCAGCCGTCGCGGCGGTAGCGCGCGTGGTTGGCGCCGACGATGAGGTTGAGGCGTTCTGTCAGCGAGATGCGGGTGGCGCCGAACGCGCGTGCCAGGCGCTGGTTGAGCAGCGAGTACTGCGACCGTTCGCTCCAGGCCGGTTCCGGGATCGCTTCGGTCGGGTACGGGAACGGCGGCAGCGGGCCCCAGGCCGGCGAGGAGAAGTCGGCGGTGCGCTCGTGGTTGATCGCTTCGCTGCGCGAAAGGGACACGCCGACCATCGCCTGCTGCTCGCGCCCGAACAGCTCGAACGTGCCATCCAGGCTGACCTGGCCCAGGTGCGCGGTCGATTCGTCGTCGCCGCCCCATGGATAGCCGACCAGGCCCAGGCCGGTGCCAGGCTCCAGCCCCGTGCCCTGCCCGTCATAGGCATAGAACATGCGCTCGTCGCCGGTGGCGCGCCGGTAGTTGTAGGCGGCCTTCAGCTGCCAGGCGTCGCCGAGGCGGTGGGTGTACTCGACGAAGGCGGTGTGGTTGGTGGTGTTCCACCAGGTCCAGTCCTGGGTGGTGGTGGCATCGCGCGGCCATTCGTTCTGGGTTCCGTCGCTGTCCATGAACACCAGCGCGCCCCACATGATCCCGTCGGACTTCGCCCGCTGGTACGAGTAGCCGATGGCCAGCGTGCCGTTCTCGCCGACCTGGCCATCGACCACGCCGTAGACGAAGTCGCGCTGGTTGCTGTTGGCGCGCAGCCAGGAATCGCCGTCCTCGTGCGCGGCCACCACGCGGCCGGCCCAGGTGGCGTCGGCGGTGAACGGCGTGGAGTAGTCCGCCTCGGCGCGCATCGTGCTCCACGAGCCGTAGCTGAGGCCGAACATGCCCTGCGCATGGTTGGTCGGGCGCTTGCGCACGTAGTTGATCGTGCCGGCGGCGTTGCCCACGCCGGTCAGCAGGCCGTTGGCGCCGCGGATCACCTCGACCTTCTCGTAGCCGAAGGTATCCATCGCGCCGGTGGCGATCCCCCAGCTGTTGGGCATGCCGACGCCGTCGATCTGGGTGTTGAGGATATCGAAGCCGCGCGCGCTGTAGCTGGTGCGGTTGGTTTCCCATTCGTCCACGCGCACGCCGGTGGCCAGGCGCAGCGCGTCGTTGACGCTGTTGGCGCCGAACTGGCGCATCAGTTCGCTGGACACCACGCTGATCGACTGCGGGGTCTCCCTGATCTCCAGGTCGAGGTTGGTGGCGCCGGTACTGGCGCGGCTGGCGCGCTGCGCGACCACCAGGACCGCGTCCAGCTCGGTGGCGGCCGGCTCGCCGCTCTCCCCGGCCAGCACGGACGCGGCGGGCGCGGCCAGCACGACGGCCATCGCCACCCACGCGGCAAGGGTGCGGCGGCGGGGGGCAGGCATCGGGACGGGAAACGACGGGTTGCAGCGAGGACTCACGTGACGGCTCCGGGAAGGACATGGGAGGCCGGTCGCCGGGCCACGGCCCCGCCCGCGCAAGCCAACTGCGATGGCGGCTTCAGGCATGGGCGGCATGGACCAGTGGCATGGCGGTGGCGGCAGCGGAAGCGCCCCGGCCGGCCGCTCATGCGTCCGGTGCCGGGCTGTGCAGCCTGCTGCCTTGGAGTGCCTCGCCTTTCCCCGCGCTGCATCGGCGGGTGCGGGTCCGTGCGGCCGTCCTGGGTGGCGCTGCTGCACGCATTATAATGCGAATCAATCTCATTCCGCAAGCGCCATGGCCCTGCCCCGGCAGTACGGCGCGGATCAGGGATCGATGGCGATGCCCAGCCGGCGGCACACCGGCCCGGCCAGGACCGCACCCAGCACGGCGCTGGGGAAGCCGTACGGCAGTACCGGCACATACGCCATGGACGCCCCCGGCATCGGGCCGGATGCAGTCCACGTAACCGGTCCACAGCCGCCAGGGCGCGAACAGCGCGCAGGCGCCCACCGCGCGCAGCGGATTGGCGGTGGCCAGCGAGGCCAGCGCCGGCAGCAGCGGCGGCAGGACGAAGACACCCGGGCCGATGGCGAACCGGCGCAGGTCCCGGCCATGGCAGGCGAACCCCGGCACGGCCTGGAAGCCGATCACCGCCGTGACCGCGAGGAGGCCGGCAAGCCGCGCGCGGGATCGTCGGATACGCAGGGGCCTGCCGCACGAAACGAAACACCCGGCCGGGGCCGGGTGTTTCGATGGGTGCCTACCTGGCCTTGCCCTGGGCGGCGACCGCCGCGGCGGCGCGGGCCGCGGCTTCCGGGTCGCCCAGGTAGCGGTGCGAGACCACCTTCAGCTCGTCGTCCAGCTCGAACAGCAGCGGGATGCCGGTGGGAATGTTCAGTTCGAGGATGTCCTCGTTGGAGACGTTGTTGAGGTACTTGTACAGCGCGCGCAGCGAGTTGCCGTGCGCGGCCACCAGCACCGTCTTCCCCGACTTCAGCGAGGGCGCGATGGCGTCGTGCCAGTACGGCAGCACCCGGTCCAGGGTGGTGGCCAGCGACTCGGTCGACGGCAGCGCGTTGCGGTCCAGCCCGGCGTAGCGCGGGTCGTTGGCCGGATGGCCCGGGTCGTCGGCGGCCATCGCCGGCGGCGGGATGTCGTAGGAACGGCGCCAGATCTTGACCTGCTCCTCGCCGTGCTTGGCGGCGGTCTCGGCCTTGTCCAGGCCCTGCAGCGCGCCGTAGTGGCGCTCGTTGAGGCGCCAGCTCTTGTGCACCGGGATCCAGTCCTGGTCCAGCTCGGCCAGGGCCAGGTTGAGGGTGCGGATGGCGCGCTTGAGCACCGAGGTGTAGGCCACGTCGAAACGCAGGCCCTCCTCGCGCATCAGCCGCCCGCCGGCCACCGCCTCGGCGCGGCCCTGGTCGGTGAGGTCGACGTCGACCCAGCCGGTGAAGCGGTTCTCGAGGTTCCACTGGCTCTGGCCGTGGCGCAGCAGGACAAGCTTGCGGGTCACTGTGGGAGTCTCCGGGTGGGGATGACGGACGGGCGCCGATTGTACCGGCGCGGCCGCGCCCTCGCCCGCGCTTCACCGCGCCCGGCCATAATCGGGCCGATGAGCGTTTCCGCCTCCGATCCCTTCCCCGGCTGGGACGGCAGCATCGCCGGCGCGCGCCAGCTGCAGCGGCAGCTGGCCGCGCAGGTGCGCCTGCAGGACGCGCTGGCGGACGCGCCGCGCACCGTGGCCGGCTTCGATGTCGGCTTCGACGACGGTGGTGCCACCACCCGCGCCGCCGCGGTGCTGCTGGACGCGGACACGCTGCAGCCGCTGGAGCGCCATCTGGTGCGGGTCCCGACCCGGATGCCCTACGTGCCGGGCCTGCTCAGCTTCCGCGAGCTGCCGGCCCTGCTGCACGCGCTGGACCGTTTCTCCACGGCGCCGGACCTGGTGATGGTGGACGGCCAGGGCATCGCCCATCCGCGCCGGCTGGGCATCGCCGCGCACTTCGGCGTGGCCACCGGCCTGCCCACCGTGGGCGTGGCCAAGCGCCTGCTGTGCGGCCACTTCGACCCGCCCGGCCCGCGGCCCGGCGACCGCAGCCCGGTGCTGCACCAGGGCGAGGTGGTCGGCATGGCCCTGCGCAGCAAGGCGCGCTGCAACCCGCTGATCGTCTCGCCGGGGCACCGCGTCTCGCTGGACGGCGCGGTGGCGCTGGTCCTGCGCTGCCTGGCCGGCTACCGCCTGCCCGAGCCCACTCGCCTGGCCGACCGCCTGGCCTCCCGGCGCGACGGGGCGGCACGCCGGGGCTGACCCGGTGCAACACTGCATCGCCGGCATACACGCATCGCGGCACCCGCTCCGTGCCATGCTGCGGGCAGTCCCACCGGAGGTCGCCGCCATGACCACCTTCATCGAACCGCGCGTGCACGAGCTGGGCGAGGGATTCCAGGTGCGCCGCGCCGTACCCACCCTGCAGGCACGCAGCGTCGGCCCGTTCGTGTTCGTGGACCACATGGGCCCGGCGGTGTTCGAGCCCGGCCGCGGCATCGACGTGCGCCCGCACCCGCACATCGGCCTGGCGACGGTGACCTTCCTGTGGGACGGCGCCATCCGCCACCGCGACAGCCTCGGCTCGGACCAGGTGATCCGCCCGGGCGACGTGAACTGGATGACCGCCGGCCGCGGCATCGTCCACTCCGAACGCACGCCCGCGCCCGAACGCGCCCACGGCGCCGGCGTGCACGGCATGCAGACCTGGGTGGCCCTGCCCCGCACGCACGAGGAAGCCGAGCCGTCCTTCCACCACCACGCCGCCGACACCCTGCCGTGGCAGCAGCGCGGCGGCGCCCTGTTGCGGGTGATCGCCGGCCGCGCCTACGGCGAGGAAGCGCCGGTGCGGGTGTTCGCCGACACCCTCGCGGTGGCCCTGGACCTGGAACCGGACGCGGAGCTGGCGCTGGACGCCGGCCACGCCGAGCGGGCGCTGTACATCCTCGAAGGCCAGGCGCAGCTGGATGGCGCGGACGTGCCGGCGCGGCACCTGATCCTGCCCGACCCCGGCCAGCCGAAGCTGCGCGCGCTCACCCCGCTCAAGGCGGTGCTGCTGGGCGGCGAGCCGCTCGACGGCCGCCGCCACCTGTGGTGGAACTTCGTCTCCAGTTCGCGCGAGCGCATCGAGCAGGCCAAGCAGGACTGGCTGGAGGGCCGCTTCGGCCGGATCGAGGGCGACGAGGAGTTCATCCCGCTTCCGCCCTACTGACCCGTATGCCGACCCGCGGCTGGCGCCGTCTCAACGCGATATGCGACTCTTATCGCCTTGCATACGCCCGGCGGGTTAGGATGTTGCGATGCAACACCATCAGCCCAAGCGTGGTCAGTCCATGCTCTACCAGCTGCACGAACTCAACCGCGCGATGATGGCGCCCTGGGTCCACCTGGCCGAGGCCAACGCGCGCATCTTCTCCGACCCGTCGAGCTGGGTGTCCACCCTGCCGGGGGCCGAGCGGATCGCCGCCTCCAACGAGCTGATCCACCGGCTGGGCAAAGACTACGAGAAGCCGCCCTGGAACATCCACGAGGTCGAGGTCGAGGGCCGGGTGGTGCCGGTGCTGGAGCAGGAGGTCATCCGCAAGCCCTTCTGCCGGCTGGTGCGGTTCAAGCGCTTCAGCGATGACGCCGCCACCATCGCCGCGCTCAAGGCCGACCCGGTGGTGCTGGTGGTGGCGCCGCTGTCCGGCCACCATGCCACCCTGCTGCGCGACACCGTCCGCACCCTGCTGCGCGACCACAAGGTCTACGTGACCGACTGGATCGACGCGCGCATGGTGCCGGCCGCCGAGGGTGCCTTCAGCCTGGACGACTACATCGCCTACGTGGAGGAGTTCATCCGCCACATCGGCGCCGAACGCCTGCACGTGGTCTCGGTGTGCCAGCCGACCGTACCGGTGCTGGCCGCGGTCTCGCTGATGGCCGCGCGTGGCGAGCCTGTGCCGCGCTCGCTGGTGATGATGGGCGGCCCGATCGACGCCCGCCGCAGCCCCACCGCGGTCAACAACCTGGCCACGCGCAATCCGCTGTCCTGGTTCGAGAACAACGTCATCCACACCGTCCCGCCGCCGTACCCCGGCGAGGGCCGCGCGGTGTACCCCGGTTTCCTGCAGCACGCCGGCTTCATCGCCATGAACCCCAGCCGCCACTTCATGTCGCACTGGGACTTCTACTGCAACCTGGTCAAGGGCGACCTGCAGGACGCCGAGGCCCACCGCCGCTTCTACGACGAGTACAACGCCGTGCTGGACATGCCGGCCGAGTACTACCTGGACACCATCCGCATCGTGTTCCAGGAGTTCCTGCTGCCGCGCGGCAAGTGGAAGGTGCGCGGCGAGCCGGTCAGGCCGGCCGCCATCCGCGGCACGGCGATGATGACCATCGAGGGCGAGCTGGACGACATCTCCGGCCTCGGCCAGACCCGGGCCGCGCACGACCTGTGCACCGGCATCGCCGAGGCGGACAAATGCCACCTCACCGTCGAGGGCGCCGGCCACTACGGCATCTTCAGCGGCCGCCGCTGGCGCGAGAAGGTCTACCCGCAGGTGCGCGACTTCATCGCCCGCCACGCCGGCTAGCGCGGCGTGGCGGTGGCTGGCCGGCGCCCCCGGGGACGGGCCAGAATCGGGGGCACGTCCACCGACCGGAGCCGCCCATGTCCCTGCGCCTGCGTCCGTCCCTGCTGGCCTGCGCCCTGCTGCTGGCCCCCGCCCTCGCCGGCGCCGAGCCGCCACCCTACCGCGGCATGCAGGAGATCCTGGACGCCGCGCCCGCCGGCGACTGGCGCGAGCTGGACCCGGAGCGGACCCTGTACCTGGAGCTGGAAGCCGGCCGGGTGGTGATCGAGCTGGCCCCCGGCTTCGCCCCGGAGCACGTGGCCAACATCCGCACCCTGGCCGCCGGGGGCTTCTGGGACGGCGCCCACGTCTACCGCGTGCAGGACAACTTCGTGGTCCAGTTCGGCGACGCCCACGCCGACGACCCGGCGCGCGCCAGACCGCTGGGTTCGGCACGCACGAAGCTGCCGGCCGAGTTCGAGCGCGACGCCACCGGCCTGGACTTCGACGCCCTGCCCGATGCCGACGGCTGGGCGCCCGAGGTCGGCTTCGCCGACGGCTTCCCGGCCGCGCGCGATCCGGCCGCGGGCAAGGCCTGGCTGGCGCACTGCTACGGCATGGTCGGCGCCGCCCGCGACATGGCGCCGGACACCAGCACCGGCGGCGAGCTGTATGTGGTCATCGGCCAGGCGCCGCGCCAGCTGGACCGCAACATCACCCTGGTCGGGCGCGTGGTCCAGGGCATGGAGCTGCTCTCGTCCCTGCCGCGCGGACCGGAACCGATGGGCTTCCTCGAGGACCCGGCGCGCTGGGTGCCGATCCGTGCCGTGCGCCTGGCCGCCAGCGTGCCGGAGGCAGGGCGGGAGCGGCTGCAGCTGCTGCGCACCGGTACGGCCACCTTCCGCGAGCTGGTCGAGTCGCGGCGCAACCGCCGCGACGGCTTCTACGTGCGTCCGGCCGGCCACATCGACCTGTGCAATGTGCCGCTGCCGGTCCGCCGCGCGCCGGACTGACCCCGGCCGGGCGGCCCTCACCCGGCCTTGATGCGGCGCTGGGCAGGCTCGTGCCGCTCCCCGGGAGGAACACGCCATGCCGCAGTTGCGCATCCGCATCATCGGCAGCGAGGACGACCTGCGCGCCGTGGTCGACCTCCTGCAAAGCCTGGAAGGCATCGAACACGTCGAGGAGGTGGCCGACCTGATGCCGCACATGGACGACGAGGATTCCAGTTCGGCCGGCCTGTCCGACGACCTGGGCCCCGGCGCCCACGACATCGAGGTCGAGGCCCCGAACGCGTACACCGCCCGCCGCGTCCGCCAGGCGGTGGAGGAGCTGGCCTGGCGCCTGGGTGTGGTGGTCGAGTTCGAGCACGACGGCCTGTGGGGCGACGGGGACGGGGAGGAGGACGGCAAGGACTGACCGGGGCGGCTATGCTTTGGGGGATTGCCAAACCCTACGGGAGCCGTCCATGCGCCGCACCCTGCTTGCCGCTGCACTGCTCGCCTGCCTGGCCGGTTGCCAGCAGGCCGAATCCCCCAACGCCACCGCCGACGGCGCCACCCGCGCCGAGGCCGTCGACCCGCAGGCCGACGCGCGCTTCGCCGAACTGGCCCAGCGCGCCCTGGAGACCTGGCTGCGGCTGTCGCCGACCTTCGCCACCAGCGTCGGCGACCACCGCTACGACGGCGAGCTGGACGACCTCAGCGCCGAAGGCCGGCAGCGCGCCCTGGAGGCGCGCAAGCAGCTGCTGGCCGAGCTGGACGCGATCGACGTCTCGCGCCTGTCGCGCGAGAACCAGGTGGACGCGGCCATCCTGCGCAACCGCCTGGAGGCCGACATCTGGAACGCCGAGGTGCTCCAGTCCTGGGCCTGGGACCCGCTGCTGTACAACAGCCTGGCCGGCGGCTCGATCTACGACCTGATGGCGCGCGAGTTCGCGCCGCTGCCCGACCGCCTGCGCTCGGCCACGGCGCGCATGGAGAAGCTGCCGGCACTGCTGGCCCAGGCCCGCGCCAACCTCGACCCGGCGCGCGTGCCCAAGGTCCACGCCGAGACCGTGGCCCGGCAGAACCAGGGCATCCTGGCCATCGTCGACTCCTTCATCGTCCCGCACGCCGACCAGCTGCCCGACGACGAGCGCACGCGCCTGGAGGCCGCCGTCGCCCGGCTGCGCGCGGCCGTGGCCGAGCACCAGGCGTGGCTGGACCAGGTGCTGGTGCCCAACGCCGCCGGCGACTTCCGCCTGGGCGCGGAGCTGTACGACCAGAAGCTGAAGTTCTCGCTCAACTCCTCGCTCTCGCGCAGCGAGATCCGCCAGCGCGCCGAGGCCGAGCTGGCGCGCGTGCGCGGGGAGATGTACGCGATCGCCCGCACCGTGCTCGAGGACCGCGCCGACGCGCCGCCGCTGCCGGAGGACCCGGACGAGGCGCAGCGCCAGGCCGCGATCGAGGCGGCCCTGGAGCTGGCCTACGCCGAGCGTCCGGCGCGCGACCAGGTGGTGGAGGCGGCCAGGGCGGCGCTGGAGCAGGCCACCGCGTTCGTTCGCGAGAAGGACCTGGTCACCCTGCCCGACGCGCCGGTGGAGATCATCCTGATGCCGGAGTTCCAGCGCGGCGTGGCGGTGGCCTACTGCGACTCGCCCGGCCCGCTGGACAAGAACCTCAAGACCTTCTACGCGGTCTCGCCCATCCCCGACGACTGGACCGACGCCCAGGTGGATTCGTTCCTGCGCGAATACAACTCGCGCATGATCCACCTGCTGAGCATCCACGAGGGCACCCCGGGCCACTACCTGGAGGGCTGGCACTCGGCACGCCATCCCTCGACCCTGCGCGCGGTGCTGCGCTCGGGCCCGTTCGCCGAGGGCTGGGCGGTATACACCGAGAAGGTGATGGCCGATGCCGGCTACCTGGACAACGACCCGCTGTTCCGCCTGGTGCAGCTGAAGTTCTACCTGCGCACCATCGCCAACGCCATCCTCGACCAGGGCGTGCACGTGGACGGCTGGAGCCGCGAGCAGGCCATGGACCTGATGGTGCGCCAGACCTTCCAGCAGGAGAGCGAGGCGGCCGGCAAATGGGTGCGCGCCCAGCTCAGCTCGGCGCAGCTGCCGACCTACTTCGTCGGCGCGCAGGAGCACTTCGACATGCGCAAGGCGGTGGAGGAGAAGCTGGGCGACCGCTTCGACGCCAAGGCCTACCACGACCGGGTGCTGTCCTACGGCGCCCCGCCGGTGCGCTTCGTACGCCAGCTGATCCTGGACGAGCCGATCCGCTGACGACGCTCCGGCAGGTCGATCCCGCGACGCACGAAGGGCGCCGTCACCAAGACGGCGCCCTTTTTCCCCTTCCCGCAGGGGAGTCGGGCCGGGCACCGGCGGCACCGGCCGCCGGCGCCCAACCCCGCCGTTCCACCGCCATCGGTGCGAACGGATGCGCCGCGACCGGAAGCGGCCGCCGCGTCCCTCCGCCCGTCTCCCGCCGGGACCCGGGCCCGGTCTGGAGGACCTACCGCACCGGCCTGAGCACCAGGTCCTGGAAGTCGAAGCTGAAGTCGGTCAGCTCCGAGGCCGCCTCCATCCGCGCCTCGCGCACCTTGCCGTCGGCGTCCAGGTGGAAGGTGACGAAGGCATCGCCGTTGAGCGTGCGCTCGCGCCACTTCACCAGGAAGGTGTCGTGCTGCCAGTGCTGCAGCTCGCCCACCAGCAGCGGGCTGCGGGTGAAGCGCATCAGCAGGCGCCCGTTCTCCTGCTTCACCTCGACGTCGCCGTACCAGGCATCGCGGTAGGTCGCGGCGTAGCCAGACAGCGGCAACGAGGGCCTGGAGCGCGCATCGCGCGCGGCCACGCGCCTGGCCCAGGCCTCGTCGGCACGGGCCTTCGACTTCTCCGCCGCCGCGGCGTAGGCGGCCACCCAGTCCACGCGCTCGGCCGGCTGCAGGAAGGCGTCGAGCACGTGCAGGGTGATGGCGTTGAAAGCGCCGCCGGCCTCCTGGTTGGTCAGCACCACCACGCCCAGGTTGCGGCCCGGCACCAGGGTCACGCGCGAGACCATGCCCGGCCAGCCGCCGGTGTGCCAGACCAGCTTCTCGCCGCGGTAGGTGGACAGCATCCAGCCCTCGCCGTAGCCGAGGAAGTCCGGTCTGGACGCGGCCAGCTCCGGCACCGCCGGCTCGGGAATGGGCATGGGCGAGTGCACGGTCCACATGTGCTTCTGCCGCTGCGGCGAGAACAGCCGCTGCTGGCGGCCTTCGGCGTCGGTGTACACGCCGCCGGCCAGCTGCGCGTTCATCCAGCGCGCCATGTCGTGCACGCTGGAGTAGATGCCGCCGGCGCCGGCGGCGTTGTGCCAGGTCAGGGGGAAGGTCGGCCGCAGCGTGGTGAAGTCGGCCTTGGCGTGGCCGGTGGCGACGCGGTCGCCCGGACGCAGGGCGTCGGCGTTGAAGCGCGTCTCCGCCATCCCCAGCGGGTCGAAGAAGCGCTGCTGCAGGAAATCGGCATAACGCTGCCCGGACACGCGCTCGATCAGCAGCGTGGCCGCGGCGTAGAGGATGTTGTCGTAGGCGTAGCGCTCGCGGAAGCTGCTCTTCAGCGGCACGTCCTTCAGCCGGCGCACCACCTCCTCCGTGCTGTAGTCGCTGCCGGGCCAGAACAGCAGGTCGCCGGCGCCCAGGCCCAGGCCGCTGCGGTGGGTCAGCAGGTCGCGCACGCGCATCTCGGCGGTGACGTAGGGATCGGCCATGCGGAACTCCGGCAGGTGGTCGATCACCCGGTCCTCGAGCTTCAGCCTGCCCTCGTCGGCCAGCATGGCCAGCGATGCGGCGGTGAAGGCCTTGGTGTTGGAGGCGATGGCGAACAGGGTGTGGGCGTCCACCGGGTCGGGCCTGCCCAGCTCGCGCACGCCCCAGCCGCCCTCGAACACCACCTGCCCGTCCTTGACCACGGCCACGGCGATGCCGGGCACCTCGAAGCGCTCGCGCGCCGCCTCCACCCACGCGCCCAGCTGCGCCGGATCCAGCGCCGCCGCAGTCTGGGCGGTGGCGGCCGGCGCGGCCGTACCGTCGGCGGACCAGGCCGGGGCATGCGCCAGCACGCCGAAGCCGAGCGCAAGCAGGCAGGAAAGACGCAACGTGGACGGGCGAAGGACCATGGGCGGCATCCGTGATGGGGACCAGCCCCCGATTCTAGGCGCCGCCCCCGCGCCCGCCGCAGTGACGGAAGTCCACCCCGCCCTGCACCGGCCACCACGTCCGGTCCGCTACGATCCCCGCTTTCCCGGACTTCCCGCGACCATGCCCGACCTGTTCGACACCCCGCCCGCCGCCCCGTCCCGCATCCACATCGGCATCGGCGGCTGGACCTACGCGCCCTGGCGCGGCGGGGTGTTCTACCCGGAGAAGCTGGTGCAGCGGCGCGAGCTGGAATACGCCAGCCGCCACGTCACCGCCATCGAGATCAACGGCACCTACTACGGCGCGCAGAAGCCGGAGACCTACGCCCGCTGGCGCGACGAGACCCCGCCGGGCTTCGTGTTCACCGCCAAGGCGCCCAGGCGGATCATGGCCAGCCGCCGTCTGTCGTCCACCGGCGCGCAGGTCGGGGACTTCCTGGCCGGCATCGCCACCCTCGGCGACCGGCTGGGTGCGGTGCTGTGGCAGTTCGACCGCGGCCAGAGCCCGCCACTGGACGAGCTGGCCGGCTTCCTCGACCTGCTGCCACCGGAGGTGGACGGGGTGCGCATGCGCCATGCGCTGGAACTGCGCGACGCGGCGCTGTTCACCCCGGCGCTGCCGGCCCTGCTGCGCCGCCACGGCGTCGCCCTGGTGTCGGCCGCTTCCGACGCGCATCCCTCCTTCGGCGACATCACCGCCGACTTCGTGTACGCGCGGGTGATGCAGGCGCGCGCCGGGCTGCCATGCGGCTACACCGAAGCCGAGCTGGACGCCTGGGCGGCGCGTGCCCGCGCCTGGGCCGACGGCCGCGACCCGCCCGACCTGGCCCACGCCGGCCCGCCGCTGCCGCCGGGACCTCCGCGCGAGGTGTTCGTGTTCTTCATCGCCGCGGCCAAGGAGCGCAATCCGGCCGCGGCCATGGCCCTGCTGCGGCGGCTGCAGGCGCCGGCCCCGGCCTGAGGGCCGGTGCCGCGGCCGCGGCGGCATGCGATCATGCGCCGCCATGAGCGCGGCTCCCCTGCACACGCCCGTCCCCACCCGCCATGCCCTGGCCCTGCTGGCCGTGTACGTGGCGGCCTGGATCGCGCTGGCGGTCAATCCCCGCTACCGCGAGGACTGGGCCCTGGAGAACGTGCTGGTGGTGCTGGCCGTACTGCTGCTGCCGGCGCTGTGGCGGCGCCTGCCGCTGTCCTGGCCGGCCTGCATCGGCCTGTTCGTGTTCGGCCTGCTGCACGCCGTGGGCGCGCATTACACCTACGCCGAGGTCCCCTACGACGCGTTCTTCCGCCAGCACCTCGGCTTCTCGGTGGACGCCCTGTTCGGCTTCACCCGCAACACCTACGACCGCCTGGTGCACTTCAGCTACGGCCTGCTGCTGGCCCCCACCTGCGTGCAGCTGCTCGAGCGCGCGGCCGCCCCGCGCGGGGCCTGGCGCTACGTGCTGCCGGTCAGCTTCATCATGTCCCACGCCCTGCTGTTCGAGCTGTTCGAATGGGCCGCGGCCAGCGTGTTCGGCGGCGACCTCGGCCAGGCCTACCTGGGCACCCAGGGCGACGAGTGGGACGCGCAGAAGGACATGCTGCTGGCCACCCTCGGCGCCGCGCTCTCGGTCGCGCTGATGGGCCTGGCCGGCTGGCTGGCGCCGCGCCCGGCGCGGCCGTGACGGTGCGCGCAGCCTGCCCGGCCGCCGCCGCGCGATAATGCACCGATGTCCATGACCGACCGCAGCCGCGCGCTCCTGCAGATCCACTTCTGCGTCCTGCTGTGGGGCTTCACCGCCATCCTCGGCAAGCTCATCTCCCTGCCCGCGCTGCCGCTGGTGTGGTGGCGCATGCTGCTGGTGGTGGCCGCGCTGGCGCTGCTGCCGCGGGTCTGGCGCAGCCTGCGCGCCCTGGACGCGCGCCTGGCCACCGGCTATGCCGGTGTGGGCGTGCTGGTGGCACTGCACTGGTTGACCTTCTACGGCGCGATCAAGCTGGCCAACGCCTCGGTGGCGGCCACGTGCATCGCCCTGGCGCCGGTGTTCACCGCGATCATCGAACCGTGGGTGGCGCGGCGCCCGTTCCGCCCGCGCGAGCTGCTGCTGGGCCTGGCGGTGCTGCCGGGCGTGGCGCTGGTGGTCGGCGGCGTGCCGGACGGCATGCGCCTGGGCGTGGCGGTGGGCGCGCTGTCGGCGCTGCTGGTGGCGGTCTTCGGCTCGCTCAACAAGCGCCTGGTGGACCACGCCGACCCGCTGGCGGTCACCGCCCTGGAGCTGGGCACCGGCGTGCTGGCGCTGACCGCGCTGGCGCCGTTGATGCCGCTGCTGGTGCCGGCCTTCGCCGGCAACCTGCTGGCGGTGCCGGGCCTGCGCGACGGCGTGCTGCTGGTGCTGCTGGCCCTGGCCTGCACCCTGCTGCCCTTCGCCCTGGCCCTGGTGGCCCTGCGCCGGCTCAGCGCCTACACCGTGCAGCTGGCCACCAACCTGGAGCCGGTGTACGCCATCGCCCTGGCCATGCTGCTGCTGGGCGAGCAGCGCGAGCTGAGCCTGCAGTTCTACCTGGGCGTGTGCATCGTGCTGGCGGCGGTGTTCCTAGACCCGCTGCTGGAACGCCGCCGCGGCGCCGCGGCGGGCGGCGCGGGGCCCCTGGGCGCGGCCGGCTCCGGGCGCGTGCCGGACTGATCCGGGCTCAGCCCCCCGGCGGCGCGCCGTCGGCGTCCGCCACCCGGTCGCGGCCGGCGCGCTTGGCCCGGTACATGGCCTCGTCCGCGCGCCGCAGCAGGGTCCTGGCATCCTCGCCATCCTCCAGCGAGGCCAGACCGATGCTGGCGGTGACCCGCAGCCCGGCCACGCCCAGGGCCGCGGTGGCGGCGGTGACCCGGCCGCGCAGGGTCTCCATGCGCTCGCGCGCGGCCTGGCCCGCCACGCCCGGCAGCAGCACCAGGAACTCCTCGCCGCCCATGCGGATCACATCGGCGGCGTCACGCACCGAGGCAGCCAGCGCACGCGCCACCGCCACCAGCACGCGGTCGCCGGTCTCGTGGCCGTGCACGTCGTTGATGGACTTGAACAGGTCGATGTCCACGAAGCCCACGCTCAGCGGCATGCCGGTGGCCAGGGCCTCGGCCACGTGCCCCTCCAGGCGGCGCAGGCCGGCACGGCGGTTGGTCAGGCCGGTGAGCGCGTCGGTGTCGGCCAGCAGCTGCATCTCGTCGCGCTGCCGGCGCAACCGGCCCAGGCGCTGGTTCAGCGCGTAGGCGCTGACGATCAGGAACCAGGTGATGGCCAGCTGCATGGCCTCGACCCGGTATTCGACCAGCAGCAGGTTGCCGGTGCGGTCCAGCGCCGCCATCACCAGGAACGGCAGCACCGCGGCGATGCCGGCCAGCGCCCCCATCCAGCCCTGCCACAGCATGTGCAGGCCCAGCGCCAGGATGACCAGGCAGGCCAGTGCGAAGGCCTCGTCCACGCCGCCGATGACCACCGCCAGCGCCGGCAGCGGCAGCCACACGGCCGCGGCCAGCCCCGCCAGCCAGAACACGGCCACGCCCACGCTCAGGCCCCGGCGCGAGCGCGGCCAGCGGCGCGCGCCGCCGACCAGCAGCCACATCACCAGGGACACCAGCGACAGGCCGATGCAGGACAGCGCGGCCACCCAGCGCCACTCGTTGTCGCCGATCGGCAGCCACGGCTCCGGGTAGCCGGCCAGGCCGCTGAGCACCGCCTGCCACAGGATGGTCACCACGCACAGCACGGTGTAGCCGAGGAACACGCTGTCGCGCGCGCTCAGGAAGCCCATCAGCGCGGTCACCGCCAGCGCCAGGGCCACCGCCAGGCAGGCGGTGCGCACCAGCAGGCGCGCGGTGTCGATCTGCTGCACCGGACTGGGCGCGCCGATGCGCACGGTGGGGATCCAGCCGGTCTTCAGCGGCTGCGCCCAGGCCACCCGCACCGGCTCGGTGTCTCCGGCCCGGGGTACCAGCACCATGCCCACGCCGGCACGGAAGCGGGAGTCGCGCGTGCGCGCGTCGTGCATGCGGCCGCATACCTGGCGGTCGCCGTAGTGGACCATCACCTCGCCGGCGAACACGTTGAACACGTTGACCGCCTGCGGCACGCCGGACCAGCCGCCCGGCGGAGGCGGCAGCTCGATGTGGCGGTCCAGCGCGGCCAGCGCCGCGGCGTCGCAGGTGCGGCCGGGGAACGGGTCGGAAGCCGGGGCACCGGAGACGATGTAGTCCGGGCCGCGGGTGCGCACGGGCGCGCCGGCGAAGGCGACGTCGGCCAGCAGCCACGCCAGGGCCAGCAGGCACCACGCCAGGCCCCGGCGGACGCCGCCGTGGCCGTTGACGCGTTCCTTGCAGGTTCGTCGCATGGGTCTCCCTGCGGCCATGCTAGTGCCGCTCCGTCCATCCGGGACGGACGCGCGGTCCGGGGAGGTCCGGACACGCGCGGCGCGGCGCCGGCCTGGGGCCCAGAATACCCGGGGGCTCAGCCATGCGGTCGCAGCCTGCCCTTGCGGTGGGGGCGCGGGGTGCGGCCCGGACCCGGGCGCGGGAACCGGCGGGCACCGCCCTCTTCCCCGATCCGCCCGTTCCAGCGCTGGATGCGCAGCTGGCGGCCGACCACCCAGGTCTTCTGCAGGTGGGCCAGGATCTCCGCCGGCATCCCGGCCGGCAGGTCCAGCAGCGAGTGGTCGTCGTGGATGTCGATGCGGCCGATGTGGCGGCTTTCCAGCCCGGCCTCGTTGGCGATGGCGCCGACGATGTTGCCGGGGCGCACGCCGTGGAAGCGGCCGACCTCGATGCGGTAGGTCTCCATGCCCGGCTCCGGCTGCGGGCGCGCCTCGCGCGCGCCGCGCGGCGCGCGCGGGTGGCGCGGCGCGGAGCTTTCGCCGTCACGGCCGGGCCGCGGACCGCACGCCTCGCGCGCCGGACGCTCGCGCGGCGGCTCCTCGGCCGTCTCCAGCAGCAGCGGCGCGTCGCCGTGCAGCAAGCGCGCCAGGGCCGCGGCCACGTCCTCGGCGGCCACCTCGTGCTCGGCCACGTAACGCTGCACCAGGGTGCGGTACTCGTCCAGGCCGCCGGCCTCCAGGGCGCCGGCGATGCGCCCGAAGAAGCGCGCCACGCGGCGGTCGTTGACCGCCTGCACGGTCGGCAGGCGCATTTCCTCGATCGGCTGCCGGGTGGCGCGCTCGATCGCGCGCAGCATGCCCTTCTCGCGCGGGGTGACGAACAGGATCGCCTCGCCGCTGCGCCCGGCGCGGCCGGTGCGGCCGATGCGGTGGACGTAGCTCTCGGTGTCGTACGGGATGTCGTAGTTGAGGACGTGGCTGATGCGCTCCACGTCCAGGCCGCGCGCGGCCACGTCGGTGGCCACCAGCACGTCCAGGCGGCCGTCCTTGAGCTGCTGGATGGTGCGCTCGCGCTGCTGCTGCTGCATGTCGCCGTTGATCGCCGCGGCGGCCACGCCGCGCGCCTGCAGCTTGCCGGCCAGCTCCTCGGTGGCGGCCTTGGTGCGCGCGAACACGATCATCGCGTCGAACGGCTCGGCCTCGAGGATGCGGGTCAGCGCGTCGAGCTTGTGCACGCCGCTGACGAACCAGTAGCGCTGGCGGATGTTGGCCGAAGTGGTGGTCCTGGCCGCGATGGTCACCTCGGCCGGGTCGCGCAGGTAGGTCTGGGCGATGCGCCGCACCGGCGCCGGCATGGTCGCCGAGAACAGCGCCACCTGGCGCTGCGGCGGGGTCTTCTGCAGCACGGCCTCCACGTCGTCGATGAAGCCCATGCGCAGCATCTCGTCGGCCTCGTCCAGCACCAGCGCGCGCAGGGCCGACAGGTCCAGCGAGCCGCGCTCGAGGTGGTCGATGATCCGGCCCGGGGTGCCGACCACCACGTGCACGCCGCGGCGCAGCGCATGCAGCTGCGGGCCGTAGCCCTGGCCGCCGTAGATCGGCAGGACCTGGAAGCCCGGCAGGTGCGTGGCGTAGCGCTGGAAGGCCTCGGCCACCTGGATGGCCAGCTCGCGGGTCGGAGCCAGCACCAGTGCCTGCGGGCGGGCCCGCTCCAGCTCGAGCCTGGCCAGGATCGGCAGGGCGAAGGCCGCGGTCTTGCCGGTGCCGGTCTGGGCGGTGCCCAGCACGTCGCGGCCGGACAGCAGCGCCGGGATGGTGGCGGCCTGGATCGGCGACGGGGCCTCGTAGCCGACCCCGGCCAAGGCCGTGAGCAAAGGCGCGGGCAAGCCGAGATCGCCGAAGCCCGGCGCGGCGGTGGTTTCCTGGTGGGGGGCGGACATCGGACTCCGGGGGCACACGCCCGGAGGCGCGGCGGACACTTGGCTTGAAACCGCCATTGTGCCGCCCCCGCCGCCGCCTGTCGCGTGCGGGCCGGACACCGCCTCGGCGGGCGTTCAGCCGGGTTCAGTCGCCGCCGCCGGCGCCCTCGTTCCCGGCCGGCGCCTGCGCCGCCACCTCGGCGCCGGCCGGCAGCGCGGACGCATCGCCGGTGGCGGTGTCCGCGGGCTCCTCGGCCGCCATCCGCTCCAGCACGTTGAACTCGGCCAGCGGGCTCTCGGACGGGCACTCGTCGTCCGGGAAGCCAAGCGCGCGGCGCAGCTCCAGGCCGCAGGCGTTGCGCGCGTACACCGCCGAGGCGCCGCGGCAACGCTCCTCGAAGGCGCGCACCCAGCGGTCGCGGCGGCGCATGAAGTCGTCCCCGCACTTGGCCAGCAGGCGCACCCGGTCCAGGTCGTCCTGGGCGGCGTTGTTGCCGTCCAGGCCGTAGGCGGCCAGCTCGTCGGCGGTCAGCAGGCGCAGGCTGCGGTTGGGCACGGTCTTCATCACGTCGGCCAGCAGCGGCGAGGCGCCGTTGCGCTCCAGGTAGGCCCGTACCGTGGCGTAGACCGCCTGCAGCTCGGTGTTCAGCTCCTGGCGGCTGGTGGCGGTGGAACTGAGGCGGATGATGCGGTGGATGCCCACCCGTCCGGCCAGCACGCGGTTGTCGCCACCGGCCAGCACGAACACGCAGGCGCTGTGGCAGACCGAGTCCTCGCGCACCCACAGCGTCCAACGGTGGCCGCCGATCCAGTCGCCGGCGCGGATCGCGTCCTCCACCTGGCCGCCGGTGGAGTCCAGGTCCAGCACGCGGTGGCGGATGTCCAGCGCCTCGGCCATGCGCGTGACCCGCTCCACCAGCGCGGTGAAGTCGGCGGCGATCTTGCCGCTGTAGCGCAACCGCACCACCTGGCCCTCGCGGCACGGCTCCATCAGCGCCTGCAGGGTGTCCCGGCCCAGGTCCGGCAGGGCCTGACCGTCGCCCTCGCGGTAGTCCAGCCCGCAGCCGAGCCAGGCGCGCCCGGAGGCCAGCTCCAGCGGCGACCAGTCCGGCTCCGGCTCGGGCGCCGGTTCCGGCGCCGGCGGCGGTACGGGCGCGGCCGCTTCCTCGGGCATCGGGTCGCGGCTGACCGCGCCGCCCTCCTCGGGCGACTGCACGGTCTGCGTCTCCACCGCCGCCCCCCCGCCGGACGGGCGCAGGCACGCGGCCAGCGTCACCAGCACCGCGACCAGCAGCAGGAGGACGGGCAGGAGGCGGCGCGGCGGCAGTGCGGGCACAGGGCGTGGTTCCGGCGTGAAGAAACCCCAGTCTAGGCGGTGCCGTGGCCGCCAACGCAACCGGTCATGAATGCCACGCCGTACGGTTCAGCGCAGCAGCGGCGCCAGCACCATCAGCAGCCCAGCCACGGACACAGCCCAGGCCAGCGAGCGCAGGTACGGGATGCCGGCCAGGTACAACGGCACGTACACCACCCGCGCCCAGAAGTAGAGCTGCGCGCCCAGCGCGGTCCAG